>Ga0185299_10000181_pt1 | contig 196537 bp, 189 predicted proteins | sample PaiPotPPA55metaG_FD_128002 | JGI IMG/M metagenome (GOLD analysis project Ga0185299, IMG submission 128002) | Iron sulfur acid spring bacterial and archeal communities from Banff, Canada, to study Microbial Dark Matter (Phase II) - Paint Pots PPA... ...
GAAGCGTATGCGTTCGTCCATAACAGAACTTTCCTTCCATGGCATCCCACTTTTCCGCCCCCTTCCAGAGGAAAAAGTGTAACCCATGTCTCCGGTACGTTCTGTTACCTATGTGTCGAGCCGGACACATTTGTCCGGATCTTGGCTCTCCGCGACAGCGAAGCAACGGCATAGCCACGTCGTCAAGATGACTCTACTGGCGCTGGATCGACAGGGCCAACTAATGCCCGCCTACGCCCGCTACATCGCAATTTCAGGCAACAACTTTATCTCGAACGCCTGGCGCGCGAACAGCGAGGCCACGGTTGGCAATGCGTCGCTATGCACTTTGCTGGGCTTCGCTGGGCGCTTGTGCGGCAATGCCCTCCAGGAGTTCTGGCCGGACGTTCGGAATGGATTTTTCCGTCATGAATAAAGGCGCGAAAGTATTGCCGACCGCGAAAAACCTGCCGATACCTGACGTTCGTCCCAATTGTTAAAGACCTAACACCAAACCCTTAAGTCGCGTCCGCTCATTCGATTCCACGGGACCGAGGCACGCGCCGCGCGTTGGAAGCAAAACTGCCTTACAACGTGGGCGGGGATCGTAAGGTATAGATGTAACGTCTTCAAAAGGAGTGAAGGACATGAAATATGGTGCAAGTCTGCTGTTAATGTTTACGACGGCCATGTGGTGCGGTGCCGCGGACAATAGTCCCGAGAAGCACATTCGCGAATCGGCCGCCGTTTTGAGCGAAATTATGAGCGCCAAAGACAGGGGGATTCCAGAGGACCTGTTGGAAAAGGCACAATGCGTGGGTGTCATCCCCAACCTGAAGCGAGCAGGCTTCATTGTGGGCGCCAAATACGGTAAAGGCGTCGTGACCTGCCGCACCAGTGGCGGCTGGAGCGCGCCGGAAGTAGTCCGGATCGAAGGCGGAAGCATCGGCCTCCAGATCGGGGCCGGTGAGACCGACGTGGTATTCCTGGTAATGAACGAACGCGGAATGAATAGACTCATGGAGGATAAGTTCACCCTGGGCGGCGATGCCAGCGTTATGGCGGGTCCAGTGGGACGGTCAGCGGAAGCCCAGACCGACGCCATGATGCATGCCGAAATTTTGTCTTACTCACGTTCGCGCGGAGTATTTGCCGGCATCTCGCTTGAGGGCGCAACGCTGCGGCCTGATAAGGATGACAATCAAGCGCTTTATCGAGCTAATGTGACGCCGCAGGAAATCCTGCATGGCCGTGTGACCCCGCCTGCAGCGGCTGAGCGGTTATACGCGGAACTGAACCACTATCCTTCGAAAGCCAGCGCAAATCGCTAGTGTCACCGCTACTCGCGGAAACACCTGGCGAGGCGCAGGGTCTAATGCTCGGGCCGCTTTCGTGCGGCCCTTTCGAAAGGAGTCATCAAACATGCAAAAAGATCCAGTTTGCGGTATGCAGGTAGATGAGAAGAAGGCGGCGGCGACCAGTACGCATAACGGTGAACGCTATGCCTTCTGCAGTCAGGATTGCAAGAACAAGTTCGATCAGAATCCTGATCGGTACAATCAGTCCCGGCAATCCCAGCAACAGCAGCCCCAGATGAAATAGTGAGGTGCAAGCGGCTCCCACGGCATGAGCGCCGGGGAGCCGCTGTTTTGTCTACAGCCGGATGAGCGCCAAGCCGCTGACTGGATCGAATTCCCTTCTCAGATGGGCCGGCGATTCCGTCAACACGATCTCCAGTGTGGGCCGAACGTTGCCCTCTAACAAGTGACCGCCCGCAGTAACTCCATTCCTTTTTCCAACCACCACGTGGGCATGAATCTTCGGTTGATCTTTTTCAAGAGCCACATCGCCGATCAGCGAGACCACCTCCACCTGCTCGTCAATGGGGATCTTCAAGTACTCTTTCTTTTCCCAATCGTAGTAGCCCAGGACAACTTGAGAAAAAGCTCCAATGCCGGTGAAGTGCGCCCCCACGAGCCCATGCTCTTTAGCAAAGGAGATCAGACCGGACATTGCCTCGTCGCCGGTGTCAAAAACCAGGGCGAAGTTTTTCGGCCCATAGGGCTCCAACAGTTTCGATTTCATGTTCGAAAGTCGGGCGTGATTAGACCAGCTCCCGAATTTTATCTTCCAAAATGTCGTTGATAATTTTCCTGCGATCGGGCGTGCCCTTCGCGAGCGACTCCGCAAAATGGGCCGCCTGCCGTGCCGTTATGCGCGGCGGCATGGGCGGCTCGTTGGGATCTACAATTGCTTCGATCACCGTCGGGCCTTCAGTTCTCAACGCCTCATCTAGAATGTCGCCGCACTCCCCCGGTTCCTTTATGGTGTAGCCTTGGGCGCCGCAGGCTCGCGCAAAAGCGGCGAAATCGATGGGCGTTAAGTCGCACCCAAATTCGGGGTTGCCGAGAAACACCATCTGTTCCCATTTGATCTGCCCCAGCGAGTTGTTCTTCATGATTACTACTTTGATCGGCAGTTTGTAACGGACCGCTGTCACAAAATCGCCCATCAACATCGTAAATCCGCCATCACCCACAAACGCGACGCATAGTCGATTCGGATAAGCGATCTGCGCGGCGATAGCATACGGCAAGCCGCAGGCCATGGACGCGAGGTTGCCGGAGACTGTATGCATCTGGCCTCGCTTGGCGGGAATGTGGCGGGCCCACCAGGTGGCAATGGTCCCGCTATCGCAATTAACAATTGCATTGGCGGGCAGGCGCTTGCCTAACTCGGCGGCCACCACTTGCGGTTTCATGGGGATGCTGCTCGCGGTGGCCTGCTTCTCCATCAGCTTTCTCCAGTCCTTCATGCCGGACTGGGCCTGTGACAGGAAATTTTTCTTGCTCTTCGTCTTCAAGAATGGCAACAACGCCTGTAGCGATCGCCGGCAATCTCCCACCAGACCGACTTCGATCGGGTATCGAAGTCCGATACGCGCCGGATCGAGTTCGATCTGTACGCCCCGAGCCTGACCTGGCTTCGGCAAAAATTCGATGTAAGGAAAAGAGCTGCCCGCTATGAGAATCGTGTCGCAGTCTTCCATCGCTTCCTGCGACGGTAGCGTACCCAACAGACCGATCGAGCCTGTGGTGTAGGGGCTGTCGTCTGGCACAGCCGCCTTGCCAAGGAGCGCTTTCACAATGGGCGCGGCGAGCCGTTCGGCCGTCTGCTCCAGCTCGTCGGTAGCGCGCAAAGCTCCGCGGCCGGCAAGTATTACCGTGCGTTTGCCGGAGTTCAAGATCTCCGCTGCACGTCGCAGATCATCCTCGCAAGGGAGGCGCGCGCTATCGGCCTGCGCGTTAGAAACATGGTTCGGAATGTTCCGGTCACTGCGGCCATTTCCCTTGCTCTTGACTTCGAGTTCCTGGAAGTCCACTGGAATACAGATATGAGAGACGCCACGATAGGCCAGCGCCGTGCGGCAAGCCAGCTCGGCGATATTCTCTATATGATCGGCCCCCATGCAGCGCGCGTTGTAGACGCACACATCCATGAAAAGCTTGTCCAGCTCCACATCCTGTTGGCTGCGTGTATCTGACAGATCGTGGAACTGCATCCCCGTAATGGCCAGCACCGGCTGCCCATCCAGTTTTGCATCATACAGACCATTCAACAGATGAATGCCTCCCGGACCCGAGGTGGCCAGGCAACAGCCCAGACGGCCAGTGTGTTTTGCATAACCACAGGCCATGAAGGCGGCCGATTCTTCGTGCCGCACTTGAACGAATCTGACCTTATCCTGCCGCTTGCGAAGAGCTTCCATGACACCATTAATGCCGTCGCCTGGAAGCCCGAATACTACGTCCACTCCCCAGGCGTGTATGGTCTCGATCAGGACATCGGAAGCGGTTCTATTCATAACGTCTAGACTGGCTTCGGCGGCATTAGTTTCAAGCGGAAGACACGATAGATTCGGTCGGCCAATTGCGTCACATAAAGCGATGGCGGAAAAAGCGGCGGGCGCGGCAGAGTTCCTACCCGAGCACCCCACGCTTCGTGCCCTTCGGGAGGAGGTTCAGCGCTGCCGGGGATGTGACCTTTACCGTTACGCGACCCAAGCGGTGTTTGGCGAAGGACCCCGGTCGGCTCGTCTCGTCCTGGTGGGCGAGCAGCCAGGTGACGACGAGGATGAGCAGGGACATCCCTTCGTGGGACCCGCTGGTAAGCTGTTGAACAAAGCGCTGGAGGAGGCGGGCATCGACCGGTCGGCTGTTTACGTGACTAACGCAGTGAAGCATTTCAAATTCGAGGATCGCGGGAAACGGCGCCTGCACAAGAAGCCGAGCATGTCGGAAGTCAAGGCGTGTAAGCCGTGGCTCGAGGCTGAGATGTCGCTCATTAAACCAGAGGTGATTGTGTGCCTGGGAGCGACAGCCGCGCAGGCGCTTCTTGGATCGAAGTATCGTCTGACGAAAGAGCGAGGCAAGTTCGTCGAGCACCCCTTGGCGCCGCTTGTAACGGCTACAATCCATCCTTCGGCTGTACTCCGCGCGCCCGACGCGGAGCAGCGTCACCAGGAGTATCGTAAATTCGTTGCCGATCTGCAGGGCGTTAGGAACGTCTTGGCATCAAAAAAATAAAAAACACCTTGGCCCGCGCTGCGGTCTAACAACGGGAGCTTGTGCCTCCCAATTATTCCTCGAAACAAGGAGCATCATTTAAATGAAAATAGAATCAATGGAAGATCTTTTTCTGGCAGAGATTGAAGACCTGTATGATTGTGAAAAACGGCTGACCAAGGCGTTGCCGAAGATGGCCAAGGCGTCCACTTCTCCTCAACTGCGCCAGGCTTTCGAATCGCACCTGCAGGAAACACAAGGCCACGTGGAACGGCTTGAGCGAGTCTTTTCCGAAATGGGTAAGCAGCCCAAAGCCGAAACCTGTCAGGCCATCAAAGGCTTGATCGAAGAAGGCGAAGAGATGATCAGCAATACGGATCAGTCGCCGCTGCGCGATGCGGGTATCATTGCAGCCGCTAACCGCGTGGAGCACTATGAAATGGCTGCCTATGGATCGGCCCGCTCTTTCGCGCAGACCCTAGGGCTCACCTCGGCCGTTTCGCTGTTGGAGCAAACATTGGAAGAGGAGAAAAAGGCCGATAAAAAACTCACCCAGTTGGCCGAGACCAAGATCAATGATGAAGCAATGAGGAGCGCTCCGGTCCATCATCGCTAAGTTGAACGGTTAAGTTGAACGCGGCGGCGAGATTAGTGGTCTCGCCGCCCGTCGCCTCTACCACCCCCCGATCGAAGGTGCTAAGGTTTGCACCCTAGCGTCGAATGCCCTCTGGTTGTCGATATTCAGAATAAGTAATGACATCTACTGACGCGACACTTCTGGTCAACGAGCAAGGGGAGCAACAATCGGCGCTAACTTGTTATCAGAGCGCCATCTTAGCGATCGCGAAATGCATGGCTGAGGTTTGCCCCCGAGTGGGCTTGGTCTATAACCATCGGTTACTCCGATTACCTCGTCGTCTGGGTTTCGATGCTACGCCCCAAGCTTTGGCCGCCAGCCGCGAAGCCGTTGAAGCCGATGTCGCCGAATATGGGCAGGCAGCCAGCGCCTGGGTCAACGCCGGAGTCGAACTTGCGCACGAGATCCTGGCCGCTGCAGGGAAAGTCACGGACAACGATGGTCACACCGACGAATTGCATGCCGCGATGATGGAAGAGCTGGCCGAGCAAATGGAGATTTCCGCCGAAGTGGACGATGCCACGCAAGTGCGCACCGCCCTCAAACGCTATGCCAGCGGGCTTCGCTCGTATGTTCACCGCAGGAAAAAGGAACAGCCGCCGGCATTGAGCGAGCTGCAGCACCGCGCCGAAGCGTTAGCTGAATGGCTGGGGAGCGCAAGTCCGTCTAACATAATCGATTCGCTTACCGGGCTTCTGAATCGGCCGGAAGCGGAGCGGCAGCTGTTGGCTTACCTGAAACGAGACAAGCCTTTCTGTGTGCTGCTGTTTGAGTGGACCGAAGCGCGCAGCGTTCCGCCGCAATTTGGCCGCTCCGGCGCCGATCAGATTCTCAAAGCGCTGGGCGACCGTCTCATAACGCTGGTCCGGCCGCGCGACGTCGTTTACCGCTGGAGCCAGGACCAACTGGCCGTAATTTTTGAATGTGCGGGAGAAGAGGCTGCGGCGCGGTCAGTCAAGATCGCGGACTGGCTTTCGAGCAAATATTCCGCTGTGGTGGACGGGATTGTTTGGAAGGTAGAAGCCCAGGCAGCCGTCGCCGTCATCGAGCGCCACTCTGGCGAAGCACTGCCGGACTTCATCCAGCGGATCGAGGCAGCGCTGAAGCCGGAAGCCGCGCAGCCCGTGGCTTAACTCGCCTCCTGGCTGGCGCGCAGGCCCCGGCGCTTTACTTGGCTGGGTGGAAATAACCGCGCGCCAAGTCGGGTTTCGATTCCAAGGCCTGCGCCCAGAAGGTGCGTGCTTCTTCCTTTTTGCCCAACGCTTCTAAGGCGTGGCCGAGGTTCAACATGGCTTCCGGGAATTCCGGCTGTGTCTCAATCGCGGAGCGGTAAAACCTGGCGGCATCTTCCAGCTTGTTGAGTTGCTGCGCAAGCAGGCCGCAGTTGTATAGAATTTCGGGAGTGGATTGGCCGGCCTCGATCAACCGCTGATGATAGATTAAGGCTTTTGCCTGGTCGTCCCGCTTAAGGGCCGTTGCGGCCAGGCCTTTCAACGCCTCCACCGACTCCGGATGACGGGAGAGTAGTTTTTCCAAAGTCGCTTCCGCCCGGTCATACTGGCCGGCTTTGGAGTATCCGATGCTCAGGTTGACCTCGGCTTCCGGCCAGTCCGGCTGTTTGGCGAGGCAAGCCTCGAAGGCCGCTACACTACCGCTGGCCTCATCGCGCCGAAGCCGCAGATAGCCCAGACGGAACCAGGCGTTTTCCAAGGTCGGATTCTTCTCCACCAATTTTGCATACAAGGCTTCGGCCTCGCTGGCAGAGTCCTGACGCTCGGCAATCCAGGCTACCTGAAACTTCAAGTCGTCCCGGTCGGGAGCAATTTGCGCCGCTCGCTCGAAGGCACTGCGAGCCTGTTTCAGTTCTCCGAGTTCCTGGTGGACCACGCCCAGGTTGATATGCGCGTAGATCGCATCATCCCGTATCTCACGTGCCCGCTGATAAGCCTGAATGGCGTCCGGAAGCCGGCCCAACTTTTGATAGGCGACCCCTAGGTTGAACCAGTTATCGTATACGCTGGGCGCTAGCTCGGTGAGACGCAGCGTATGCTTCGCCGCTTCCGCGAAATCGTCATGCGCGAAGGCCGCCGAAGCCAGCCCTTCCAGCGCGGCCGCGGCATCGGGCCGAATCGACAGCAGTCGGCCGGCGTAGCCTCGAACCATCTTGTAGTCCTTACGCTGCATCGAGAGGCTGATCATGTTCACCAGCGAGTCTTCGGCTTTCGGATTCAGCTGCAGGATTCGCTCGTAGAGCAGCGCCGCTTCGTCAAATTCCCAACCCATCTGCAGCGCGACAGCTTTACCGAACAGTGCTGCCTCCGACTCAGGCGACTGAGCCAGAGCGGCGTCAAAAGCCTCGCGCGCCTCTTGTTGCTTGTTGAGATGCAGCAAACATGCTCCGATAGCCAATTGCGTTTCGAGCTGCTTTCCGCCCAGTGGCAGCGCCGCCCGGAAACTATCCACTGCCTCGGTGTAGCGTCCCAGATTTTGCAAGCAGAGACCGAGATTGAAACGGATCTCCGCGCTATCTGGCCGGATTCTAGCCAGCTGAATATAACTGGCGGCCGCGTCCTCATGACGGTTGAGCTCCAGCTGGATGTGTCCCCGAGCCGCGGTAATCTCGGCCAGGTCACTGGCGTCGGCATCGGCTTCGGCACCCTCCAGGACCTTGAGAGCCTCTTCGCGCTCACCCTTCATGTGCAAGGAAACCGCCCGCGCCAGACGGCGCAATGACGAGCCGGGTTCCGCGGCTCCTGGTGCTTCAGCGTGGATATCGACCTCGGCTATTGCGCCTTCCCCGGTCTTGGTTTTTTTGAACATCGATACACCTCTATTCCTCAAGTCAAGCGAAATTCGCTCTCGTTGAGGTACTAAGTCAATTAATCGGCCTTCTAAGGCATTCTCTTCATAGTTGGCCTTACCTTTTTAGCAACCCCTTAGCGGCCGGAGACCAGCAAGCCCCCTAGCTTCGAACTGACCACCGGCAGCTTCGGCCCACTGCGCCTAGGCAAAGCGTTCGCCGATACAACTCCGGGAGCCAAGGTTTGGTCGCCTAAATCCAACGAGATAGCCGGTGGCTTCGGATCCAAACGCAGAGTCGCGGACCCTTCTATCACCCCTGAATCGATTCGGAGTGCGTCATATAACGAGCGCAGCGATGAGACTTTGGTCTCGATGCTCGCCGACACCTCAACACCGCCTTGCTTGGCAAGGCTGGAGGAGGCAACCATAGCCCATTGGCTACGGGTCCGCCATCGGATACCGTTAACAGGACTAGAGAAGCACGGCAAGACCAGCATGGACGCAGGCTGAACTCGAAGGGGGGAAGGATGAGGCCGCGACGCGGCGTCTGTCTTCTTTTGGCCGGCGGCCTCGATGGGCGGTGGCTTCAGCGCCCCTTGGGTCGACAAGCGGAACATTAAGGACAATCCGGAGGCAGCAACCTGTGGAAGCGCCAACGTAGGCTGATGCTCGTCGGGCGAAGCGGAGGCGGCAGCCGATGGGAGGACGCCGTTGGCGGCCACATTGACGATGCTAGTGAACCGATTGAGTTTGGCAATATAGCGAACCGCAAGTCGCGTCGCGAGCGGCTGCGGTTTCGTGACCAGCGACAAGGGGCTGGTCCGCGATGACCGCGAGATTGCCAATCTCTGAACATCTCGCTGGCCTTCCGCTCCCCGGCCTTCGTGGGCTTCGAACGCCGGGCGGCGCAGAGCGCGGTCGAATCGTAGCGTAGGCATGTCCATGGAGAACGGCTTGGGTTCGAATCGGATGGAAAATACGCGCGATGCGGGCGCTATGGCCGCCAAGGCTTCGACGGCGCGATCGCTTGGATGAAACCAACCTTGGTATGCGATCGAGGATCCGAGCCGCGTTTCAGGAGACCATGGAATAACAGAGCGCAGACAGTCTCGCAACGCTTGCCTGGACGGACAAATTGGGCACGTCTGGGACCTGCAGAGAGCTTGGACCGCAACCAAAATTTCTCGAACCCTCCGGTTGATACCGATAGTGAGCAAGTGCAGCCTAGCGGGCGCAGCGGGGATAAAAAGAGGGCTCGAAATATCGGCCGGCTTCTCGGCGTCGGTGATTCCAACAGCCAGCGCGGCATCTCTCGCGCGAATCGTCAGATTCCGGAGCGCTGTCGCGGGCTCTAATCTGGCCGCGACCTCCCGCGCGGTTGACTCGACCGGCGGCACAACACATTGCCGCTGAGCGTGCATAGCCCGCGAAATCGCGCAATCCGACGAAGCCAGTGTGTTTTGTACGTCAGCGGATATTCTGTTCAGCGGCTTGTTTGAACTAAGCGTGCCCATTAATCGGAGAGTCCGCGCCTGGGGTTGTCGGACATCCCTTGTGGCGCCGGCCCGTGTCACAGCGCCGTGCATCTGAATTTCGGGCTGGCTAACACGTAGTGCTTCTGGAGCCCCATCAGGCATCGTTCGTGAAACTGCGCCCAAGCCGAACGTGCCCAGCAATTGCGGAGCGCGCACGGGTGGTGCTGACACATTCCTGCCCACACCGGTCCGAGTCATCGATCCACTCATGCCGATGATCACGTCGCCGCTTGGGTACTTCGCCTGTGGAAGCTCACACAATTCCAGGGCGTTCGCGATGGGCAAAACCGCCACGTCTGACTTCCCAGCTGCCCGCTGGCCTGTTTCGGCGGCGGCTCGCACCTCCCGTGGAAGCGGGCTCAGCCGAGCCAAATTTGCGAAGCCCCGGGTGTCGAAGACGGCTTGAATCGCAAGCTGGAGCCCTGCAACATCACTCGAACACGAAAAAGAGGGACCTACAGGCGCGGGCGTACGTTTATCGGGCGAAGGCAACGCGAATTCAATAGCCCGGGGACGGACCGAACTCACGCTGGGTACTTCGACAGATGCCCGGGCTGCATCGATTGCGGAAACCGAAGGGGTTGACCAGGACGCCAGCGGCGGAGGCGTTCCATCCGGCGGCGGCTGGGGATCTGCCGCGGCGATGGCAAATCTGAAAGCAGGCAGCGCGGGCGGGTCTGACTGAAATCCCGCTTCCGGAATTTCAAACTTTGCATTTAGACTCGCCAAAGCGGTTACTGCTGGAGCAATCGGATCAAATAGAAATTCTGCTATCGGCGGCTCATCCGGCGTATCTGAAGTATTGGCTGCGATGATCTGTGGCGCCGGTGCCGCCGGCGGAATTGGCGCTGACGGCGGTGTCGCTTCCTGTTGGCCGGGCTTCGTAAACGGGGAGGAAGCCGGAGCCACGGTGGGCTTTGCCGGGCCGGATTTTGGATCCTTTTCTACGAATTGCAGCAGCCGCTCGAGACTCTTATTTGCTTCCGCTTCTTCGTACAGCTTCTGGTGCTCTTGAGAACAGAAGGACGATCCGCCCAGCGACTTGAAGAGGTTCAACCGTTTATTACAGTAGCGACATCGCATGGAAATCCTGACTACCCACTTATCATTACGGCTGTGACGCGCTTCCACCCCAGATGGCAGATGACCTATTTCTGGTTAGACAAATCGGTCACCTACGAGCAGACCTAAGGGGGACTACTTAGCCTACAGGTAGGTGTGTGGGATAGAATCGTCCTTGCCTGGCGGCCCGGTCACCAGTCGCCCCCGCACTGCCCTACAAACATGACCAGCCCTTCCCGCCCACATCTCATCCGCGCCGTTGGTCTGTTCAGTCTCACTTCCATCGCCGTGAACGGCACAGTCGGTTCGGGGATCTTCGTGCTACCGGCGCAGGTGGCGAAGTTTCTTGGTCCCGCGGGTCTGGCGGCGTATGTGATCGCGGCCTTGGCGATGTGCTTGATTGTTTTGTGCTTTGCCGAAGTGGCGACGCTCTTCGATCGCTCCGGCGGCCCGTATCTATACGCTCGAGCGGCTTTCGGCGGCTTGGTAGGATTTGAGATCGGCTGGATGCTATTGCTGGCCCGGCTCACTTCCATCGCGGCGATCAGCAACGCGTTCGCGGCTTATCTCGGATTCTTCTGGCCCGCGGCCGCCACCGGCGTGGGAAGGGTGATCGTAATCACCGCCGCGCTCGCTATTCTGACTGTCATTAATTTCCGCGGCGTAAAACAGGGCACCTGGGTGAACAACGTCCTGACCGTCTCCAAGCTCGCGACACTAGCGGTGTTCATTGTCGCGGGAATGTTCCTGCTCGAGCCAAACCGTCCCCCGGCCTGGTCACTGCCCCCACCAGGCGCGCTGCAACAAGCGAGTTTCTTGTTGATCTTCGCATTCGGCGGATTCGAGTTCGCCGTGGTTCCGGGCGAGGAGATCGAGCGTCCTAAGCGGAATCTTCCGATCGCCTTATTGTCGGCCATCGCCATAGTCACGGTGTTTTATGTTCTGATCCAGTTCGTGGCGCAGAGTACGCTGCCCGATCTAGCGACTTCGGCGACGCCACTGGCCTCGGCGGCGCACCGTTTTCTTGGTCCACTGGGCGGAGTTTTACTGACTGCAGGCGCGGTCTTGTCCACCACCGGCACCAACAGCGCCCTGATGCTGGTCACCCCGCGCATTCTCTTCGCGATGGCGGAAGGCCGTCAATTGCCGCAGATCTTTGCGGGAGTGCATCCGCGTTATCGGACGCCGTATGTCTCGATCGTGGCGGCAGCCGTGCTCGGCTGGGCCAGCGCCATGTACAGCGGGTTCGCCGCACTGGCGGCCATTAGCGCGATTGCGAGACTCCTATACTACATCGCCACCTGCGTCGCCTTATTGGTGCTGCGCCGCAAGATGCCGGACGTGGAGCGCGGCTTTCGCGTGCCGGGCGGCGTAATCATTCCGGTCGCAGCGGTGGCGCTGTCGATTTGGCTGCTGATGGGCAGCACCAAGACTCAGATTTCGATCAGCGCAGCGACACTGGTCGCCGGCGCGATCGTGTACTGGTCTTATCAAGGAAGCTTGGCAGCCGCCGAGCGACGACTGGCCCATGCAGCTAAGAATACTGCCGGTTAGTTGCCCTCAGGCGTGCGCCGCATTTGTAGGGGCTTTGTAACCCGACTTGGCGGCCTTCTTCATCGCTTCAATTCCCTCGGCTGCGCTCATCAATGGAGTCGTTTTGATAGCTCGGACAGCACCCCCTGCCGAGGCCGCCAGCGAGAATGCGGCAGCTTCGACGTTGCTCGGCATTTCGACGATAGCAATCAGGTCGTAATCGCCAAAGGCGAACCAGCCATGGGTGATTTTGCCGCCAAGCTTTTCAACCACGGGACGGACCACATCGATGCGGTCATGAGGATGCGCGATCAAACCGGCCCACGCTTCCGGCGTGTACGCTACCTGGAGTAAATAACTGTTGGCCATATATAGTCTCCTTTTACGACCCTGATGATAGTCCTATCAGGCGCCGAGAACAAGGCTGCCGGCGCGAAGATCTACTCCTTGCAGGTTTCGCCGGTCGCTTCCCATTTCGTCACCGTGATTGGAATGCCCTCCATGCAAGCAGTCACACCTCGAAAGTCGGTGCCTTCTATATTGATCACGGTGTCCACCTCGGGGCGCGGGTTGGCGAAGATGTTGTAGGTGGTCTCGCCATCCAAGGTTTTCAGTAGCAGACAGCCGCCCTCGACGCCCTGCCTCACGCAGCCGATGGCCTTAACCTCACGTACTTCTTTCTTCTTATCCTGAGCGGGCAGGATCGTGGCCAGCAGCGCTACGATCAGCAGGTTTCGCTTCATAATCACTCGATCTCCACGCGATAAGCTTAACTCATGTGGGTGCGAATCGCGCTGCTTAGCTGCATTGCGTTGCGTGTGGCGCCGGCCGCCGGGCCGCTTATAGACTACGTTACTTATCTGGGCGGCTCGTACGCCGACACAGCAGCAGGGATTGCCGTGGACTCCACCGGCGCCGCTTACGTTGCCGGGACAACGTCATCGCCGGATTTCCCGCTGACCTCTACCAGCCTCGGCACACCCACGACGAACAGCTACTGCGCCTTCGTCACCAAATTGAATCCCTCTGGCACTGCTATCGACTTCTCCGTTTGCCTGGCCTCTTCGCGAGCCAACGCCTTCGCGCTGGATGCAACCGGCAACATGTATCTGGCCGTCGAGACGTTTTCCAGCCCGTTTTTCGCTTCCGCTGGGAGGGGGATGATTTACATTGTTTCGCGGTTCCCCCCTCGAAGTGTTCCGTTGATATTCAACAACCCCTCACGATTCGAAATCAATTCGAATTTCTGCTCGGCTTCTCTTTCTGAGTCTCCGTCTTTTTTGGGAGAAGTAGCCGTCCTGTGTTAGCGCACCAGGCAGCCGCCAAAATACTGCTGCCGCGACGACACTGCCGACAGGTCGTGGTAAACGAACGCGCCCGTGGCAAAGTAGTGCCCTACTAGTGCCTTGCGTGTTAAACCAAGGTCGCGCCGTTGCGATCCCCCATGCAGCAGATTGGCGTGCCAGATCAAGACATCGCCTTTACGCGCCTCAAAGTACTTCGGCTGAAGCCCATGCTCCGCGATCAATCTTTGCACGTGCGGTTCGTAGCGTGCGCGATACGACGTATAGCCGTCCTTCTTCATGTCGTCCACCGAGATCTGCAAATCGCGGCTGAAAACGTACGGCAGCCGGTGGCTGCCCGGATAAAACTCCAACGGGCCGGAATCCGTTCGAATGTCCTCAAAGGCTATCCAGGCCGCCGCCAGATAGCCCAGCGGATAGGTGGTCATGTGAATTGAGTCCGAATGTGCGGATTGTTGGCTTCCTTTATGCGACGCGATGGTCTGCAGGAGCTTCACAGGATGGCCCAGTAGGCGCTGGAGCCAGCGCATCAACTCCGGGCGCTTAGCCACGCTGCAAAACGGACGGACTCGCTTGTGAGGATTCAAACACCGCCCCGGGAGTGGGTCTCCGTCCGCAGCCGGCTCCGGCGCAAGCGTGATGTTCCCGCCTTGTACCGACTGCTCATACGCCTGCCAGGCGCCATCCAGCAGAGAATCGGGAATCAGCTTGGGCAGGATGACGTAGCCAGTTTCGGCCCAGTGACGGCAGAGTTCGGCCTGTTCGGCAGGCAAGGTCTCGATCTGCTGGGACCAATTATCGCGATCCAGCCAAGGCTTGGGTCCAGAGTCGGGAAAATACTCGGCGCGGTACGCAGGCAGCCGGGAGAAATTCAAAGGTAGATCGGCAATCCGGCGCCGTGGGAGTACCCGCAGAATAGAGTCAACCAGCGGCATCTCCTCTGAGGATACTTCACCGGCGGCTTGCACTGTCTCGGGTGCCAGACCAACCAACGCTTACACTGTTGGCCGGTGAACATATCACTCCCGTCCCGCCTTCCAAGCCAGATTACGAAACGAACCCGAGCGAGTCGGCTTTTCATACACTTCGCTGCGGAGTTTAGGTAAAAAATTCGTATAACGCACACGACTTTGGGACCCTGGAAACATTTCCAGTCCTTAAGAAAGCTTAACTTACCGTCTTGGCACTCCCCTTGCTCTGAAAGAACCTATGCGTCTGAGACTGCGGCTGATCGTCTCCCTTGTGGTCGCAGTCACGATCGTCTCGGTGGCTTTCGCGCTCTATCAAGTGCAGGCAGAAGACCGGTCGCGGAAGAACGAACTCGAGCGGCGGGCTCAGGTCTTAGCCGAAAGCCTGCAGGAGACTGTCGAGCCCCTTCTGGCCAAGGGCGCCCAAGACAGCTTGCAAAGAATCGTCGAGCGCTTCGGCAACCGGGAGCGATTGGACGGTATTGCTATCTACGACAAGCAGGCTCATCCGGTGGTGATGACTCCGAATCTGGCGGCGCGCCTGGGCCCAGAACTTCCAGCCGTGGCCAAAACGTTGATGGACGGTCACAGCTCCAGCCTCTTCTTCCAGGCCGGGAAGGACTCCGTCCATGTGTACGCCGTGCCGGTGCATCACGACGGCCAGCTCTGGGCTTTGGCTGTCTTCCACGACGCATCCGACATTCATGGCCAGGACATGGCGATCTGGCGCAACACATTTAAACATGTCCTGGTACAAATGCTGCTGATCTCCGCGATCACGCTGTTGATCGTCCGCTGGAGCATGGAGCGGCCCATTGCGCGCATGGCGCAGTGGTTAAAAGACCTTCGAACCGGCGAACACGTAACCGATCCGGACCTTCCCGTTGAAGACGTGCTCAAGCCGATTACGCGCGAAGTAACGAGCCTGGCCACCAGCCTGCGGATCGCGCGAGCGTCGGCCGAGGAAGAGGCCCGGCTGCGCGAAGCGGCGGATTCGCTTTGGACCGCCGAACGGCTGCGCGTTTTTCAGCAAGCCACGCTCGAAGACAGCCGCCTGTTCGTCGTATCGAACCGTGAGCCCTACGAACATGTCCATCGCAATGGCACGATCGAGGTGCGAGTCCCGGCCAGCGGCCTGGTGACCGCCATGGAGCCGATTCTTCGTGCTTGCGCCGGCACCTGGATCGCTCAGGGCGCCGGGGATGCGGATCATGAGGCCGTCGACGCCAACGATCGGCTGCGGGTTCCACCGGACGAGCCGCAGTACATGCTCCGGCGTGTGTGGCTTACCAGAGAAGAAGAAGAAAGATACTATTACGGCTTCGCCAATGAAGGCCTGTGGCCGCTCTGCCACATCGCCCATACGCGGCCTATCTTCCGCGCCGAGGACTGGGAAGCGTACCGCGAAGTGAACGCCAAGTTTGCCGGCGCCGTCCTGGAGGAAATGGAGGGCGCCGAAAACCCGATTGTCCTGGTTCAGGATTATCACTTCGCCTTGCTTCCACGCCTGATCAAGGAAAAAAGGCCTGACGCGCGCGTGGCTATCTTCTGGCACATACCCTGGCCTAACCCCGAGTCATTCGGTATTTGCCCCTGGCGGCGTGAATTGCTAGAAGGGCTGTTGGGCGCCGATCTCATCGGCTTCCACATTCAATCCCACTGCAACAACTTTCTTGAGACCATCGACCGGACACTCGAGTCCCGCATCGAATGGGAGCGCTTCGCTGTAAACAAGGGCGGCCACTTCACCCTGGTGCGGCCCTTTCCAATCAGCGTGGATTTCAAGGAGACGCAGGCAGCTGAGCACAAGGAAATCCGTGTGGAGCGAGATGCGCTGTTCAAACAGCTCGGCGTGGAGGCTGACTTATTGGGTATCGGCGTGGATCGTCTGGACTACACCAAGGGAATTCCGGAACGTTTTCGCGGCATTGAACGGTTCTTGGAAAAGTACGCCTCCTACAACGGACGCTTTACCTTTGTACAAATCGGAGCCCCCAGCCGCACGCACATCGATCGCTATCAGGACCTGAACGTCGAAGTGGAGCGCGAAGCGGAACGCATCAACCGGCGGTTCCAGAGCAAACACTGGAAGCCCATCGTTTTCCTGAAAAGGCATCACAACCATTCCGAGATCGACCCCTACTATCGCTTATCGGACCTGTGCCTGGTGACTTCGCTGCACGATGGAATGAACCTGGTGGCCAAGGAATATGTAGCCGCCCGTGACGACAATGGCGGATCTTTGATCCTGAGCTGCTTCACTGGCGCCAGCCGTGAGCTTCAGGACGCTTTGATTGTGAATCCTTACGATACCGAGGAGCTGGCGGACGCGATCCACAGGGCGGTCGCCATGGACCCGCGCGAACGGCGGGAGCGCATGCGCAGAATGAGGAGAACCGTGAAGCAGCATAACATTTATCGCTGGGCGGCCAATTTGATCGCCGCAGTGTCGGAGATTCGGGTCGAGCTACCGGAAGGAGTCAAGGGCCAGCCGGCTTGAAGTGATGCCGCAACCTTTATTCGACCACCTGCCCCAGATTGCTTCGTCCATTCGTGATGCCTCCTACGTTTTTCTGTCGCTGGATTTCGACGGTACCTTGGCGCCTATCAACGTGAACCCGGGCGCGGCCACGATGCCGCTTCAAAGCCGGAGGGCGTTGAGGGCTTTGGAGGCAGGCCACCGGTCCTCAGTGGCGATCATTAGTGGACGGGCGCTTCCTGACCTTAGAGAGCGCGTCCGAATGGAAGAAATCATTTACGCCGGTAATCATGGGCTCGAGATCACCGGCCCCGGAATGCATTTCATCGAGCCCACCGCCGCCCGAAGGGTGGAAGCGCTGGAGGAACTCTCTCGGCAGTTGCAAGTACGCTTGCGGCACATTCCCGGCGTCGAGGTGGAAAGCAAGGTGTTCACCGCCAGCATTCATTTCCGCAGAGCGTCCCGGAGTAGCCTGGATGAAGTGCACAAAACCGTTCACGATGCGGTGATTCCGATCGTCAGCCTTTTTCAGGTGACCCAGGGGCTGCAGGTTTTCGAAATCCGGCCGCGTGTGAATTGGCACAAGGGACTGGCAGTTCGCTGGATTCGGGAAGCGCTGGGAAGACGCGACGCTTTGGCCATGTACCTGGGCGACGACTTAACCGATGAGGACGCGTTTCGAGCACTGCCGGATGGCATCACCATCAGCGTCGGCCGGACCGCTGGCACCTGCGCGGGGTATTACATCGAGATGCAAGAGTCTGTGCAGGAGTTCTTGCAGTGGCTGGCTGGGCTGTTAGGGAATACTGCGGTAGCCCGGCAAGGCGGCTGAATTGCAGTTTTATTGCTTTCCGGCCGAAGAGAACAAGGGATGGGCCGTATTCTGCCATTTGTTCTACTACTGGCCAGCGCGGTCGCCCACGCCGGCGAACGCGTGGTGGAAAGCATCTTACCGTCACTCGACTACGGCCCCATGTGTTGGTCCAGCCTGCAGCTCCAGAATCTTGGCGACCGCGAAGTCACTGTGGAGCTCCAGCCTCATCGGGCCAGCGGCGGATTGGTGGCGCTGGCGGGCCACTGGCAATCGATCACGCGGTTGAAGGCTGGCGAGCGCGCCGACTACCGCCTCGAAATCCTAGAGGAGACCGGCCGCGCGTGGGTGAAGATCCGCGAGAGGATTCCTTCGCCGCAACTGTCTTCGGTGATCGCTGTGTCGGGCCGGGCCGAATGCGCCGAGGACAATCAGTTGCGCAGCACGCCGCGCGAAGTCGCATATCCCACTCGCAACCCGTGGTTCACCGGAGATATCGAGGAGATGCACGGCAATCTTATCTCGCTAGTCAACACTTCAGAGGTCGCGGCCAAGGCCTCGCTCTGCTACTCGGCCGGGAATCTTTATTCGCTGCCGAGTGACTCGCGCGCCAAAACGGAACTTACCTTGATCTGCTCGGCTGCCTTCGATGTTCAGATTCCGCCTTTCGCCTCGCGCCAATTTCCGGTAGAGCATGAAGGCAACTCGCATTTCTCTATTAAGACCGAGGGCCAGTCCATCGTGCTGCAAATGCTGCACCCCTTAGCAACTGGCGTTAAGGTTTACTCCGTCGATTCGACGATTAAGTTCGGCGGCGAAGCTGGATCCGAAAAATAGCGGCGCTGGCCCGCCCACGTGTGGCAGACTGTCTCCAGTAGCCAGTTTGTTCCAATAATTAGATGAAAGCTCAAGATAACCAAGCGGTGTGGGCCGCGCTCGATTCATTTCGGATCGAGCTGCCATCCTGGGGCTTCGCAAACACTGGAACCCGATTCGGTAAGTTTCTGCAACACGCCGCGGCCACCACAATTGAAGAAAAGCTCAGCGATGCGGGTGAAGTCCACCGCTGGACGGGCGCGTGCCCCACCGTCGCATTGCACGTGCTCTGGGATTTTCCAAATGGGCTCGACAGCGTTGACCAGGTCAAAGCATCGGCGCAAAAATACTCGGTGCGGCCGGGCTCGATCAATCCCAACGTTTTTCAAGATCAGATATACAAACATGGCTCGCTGGGAAATCCGGATCCGGATGTACGGCGTGCGGCGCTCGACCATATTCGGGCAAGTGTCGAAATCGGACACCGTCTCGAAAGCCGCGACATCTCGCTATGGTTCGCCGACGGTTCCAATTACCCAGGTACCGCCAACATCCGCCAGCGCCGGACTTGGTTTGAAGACGGGCTGCGGCAGGTGCACGCCCGGCTCGGCACGAATCAGCGGATGCTGGTCGAGTATAAGCCGTTCGAGCCCGCGTTTTATCACACCGATATCGCGGACTGGGGCATGGCGTTGGCGCTGGCGAAGTCCGCCGGCCCACAGGCCAAGGTGCTGGTGGACACCGGCCATCATTATTCATCGCAGAACATCGAGCAGATTGTGGCCTGGCTGCTGGCGGAAGGCATGCTGGGAGGCTTTCACTTCAACGACCGCCGCTACGCCGACGACGACCTGACGCTGGGGTCGATCGATCCTTACCAGGTGTTCCGCATATTCCATGAAATCGCGATGTACGAATGGGAGACTGCGAGCCGCGCCGATATCGCGTACATGATCGATCAGAGCCACAACCTGAAGGGCAAGATCGAAGCCATGATCCAAACCGTCGCCACGGCGCAGGAGCTTTATGCCAAGGCAGCACTGGTGGATCACGAAAAGCTGGCGCGGCACCAAAAAAGTTGCGCGTTAGTGGACGCGGAGAACTGTCTAAAGGACGCATTTTCCACCGACGTACGCCCAGCGATCGTGGAGTGGCGCCGTTCGCATGGCTTGGTCGAGGATCCTCTGGCGGCTTTTCGAGCCAGTGGTTACATGGAGCGAATTACCGTCGAGCGGGCCGAGAAGAATCGCGCGACCGCATCCAGCTACGCGTAAGCGACACAGGCAGGAATGCCTGTGCTACGGCTGCAGCCCCGGCGCCATATACCCGTAGAACAGCACAATCAGTCCCGTGGTGCAGGCCATCAGCACGCTGCGCTTTAAGGTGAAGCGCAAGAGCTTGGATTCGTCGGCGCACGCCATACCCGTCGCTCATGCGCTGTCCAGATCATGCGATTGTTTCGGCTACCAGACCAGGGTGATAGAGCCCGGTATGGATGTTCGGCGAATTCTATGGTAAATTTGTTCTCCATCTATGTGGCCTCAAACCTATTTTCCTCTCGCGGGAAGTCTGCCTCTTTCGACGCTGGCCGCTGCCATTCCAATCCTGACCATGCTGGTCCTATTGGGCGTGCTGCGAAAACCGGCATGGGTTGCGGCGTTGTGTGGATTTTTGGCCGCCGTTGTAGTCGCTGCGTTTGTCTACCAAATGCCATGGCGCAATGTCATTGGCGCCGCCACAGATGGAGCGGCCTTTGGCCTGTTCCCCATCGGATGGATCGTTTTTAGCGCTATTTTGTTGTATCGCGTGACGCTTGAGAGCGGAAAGTTTGAAGTTATTAAGGACTCCGTCGGTCATCTTACCGACGACCGCCGCTTGCAAGTGCTGCTCATCGCTTTCGCGTTCGGCGGGTTCGTCGAAGGCGGCGCAGGCTTCGGAACGCCGATTGCCGTAGCCTCTACCATGCTCGCCGGACTTGGCTTTTCGCCCTTCTACGCGGCCGGGCTATGCCTGCTGGCGAACACGGCCCCGGTAGCATTCGGTTCCATAGGAATTCCCATTGTGACGCTTGCAGCAACCACCGGCTTGCCCCTGGACCGCCTCAGCTCTGGTGTGGGGCGCATGTGCTCGCCCGTGGCTCTCTTCCTGCCGGCCTACATCATCCTGGTCATGGGCGGTTGGAAGGCTCTCAGAGGTGTTCTGCCGGCAGTCGCGGTTTGCGGCGGTGCTTTCGCAGTATTTCAATTCCTGATCTCGAATTACGTGGGCCCTCAATTGACCGCCATTTTGGCCTCAATCGCCGCCATTGTTGGACTGGTGATTTTGTTAAGTTTCTGGAAGCCTCATGATTCTTTTACGCTCCACGAAAAACATGTGACTCAATCGAAGGTCGCCGAGGCGCACTATCCGGCCCGCGAACTGCTCGTGGCTTGGGGCCCGTACATCTTGTTGGTGGTTCTCGTGCTGCTGTGGAGCTTGCCATTTACGCCTATGCCCAAGCTGCTGAACTCTGCTACGGTGGTGTTTCGCTGGCCTTGGCTGCATAACGAAGTACAGCGTATGCAACCCGTAGTGGCCGCCCCTTCGCCCTATCCGGCGACTTTTAACTTTAACTGGCTGTCCGCGGCCGGGACAGCGTGCCTTTTCGCGGCTCTGTTAGCCGCTCCGGTGGTAGGCATGAGCGGGCGTCAATTCCTCAAAGCCTTCATGAATACGTGCAAGCAACTGATGCTGGCGGAACTCACGTTGGCAGCGGTGTTGGCTTTGGCATTCGTGATGAACTATTCCGGGGCCACCGGCACTTTAGGGCTGGCGTTCGCCGCTACGGGCGCAGCTTTCCCGTTTTTCAGCGCGCTGCTTGGCTGGATGGGCGTGTTCCTTACCGGAAGCGATACCTCTGCTAATGCGCTGTTCGGCAGCCTGCAGGAAGTAACAGCGAACCGGCTGGGAATGAATCCCGTGCTGATGGCCTCCGTCAATTCCGCCGGAGGAGTAATGGGCAAGATGATCAGCCTAACCAGCGTTGCGGTGGCCTCAGCCGCTACGGGCATGAAACGCGAGGAAGAAACCAGACTGTTTCGGTTTACCTTTCGGCACAGCGTGTTCCTGGCGATGGTGATGGGGCTTCTTGCTCTCTTTTACGCCTACGTGGCGCCGCAGCTTGCCCCTTAGCGCGGTCGGCCTCACGGTGACGCCGGGCCACGTGTTACTTCGGGAATCGCGATGGAACCGAACGCCACGGGCGCGTTGTCAGCAAGCAGACAAATCGCGGCGGCATAGAAAGGCGAGAGGCCCAGCCCCGCGAGCATGGCGCTGGCGACAGCCACGGCGTGCCGAATCCCGTGGCGCCTCCATAAACGCGCCGAACGCGAATCCGATCAGCAGCGCTTGCAGCCTGCGATCGCCGGTCAGGCTTCGCAGCGAGCGTTAATGGTTTCGACTTTGCCCTTTCCGTGGTCAGTCTGTAAAGCCGGTTAGCCGCGGCGTGCCTGTCTTATAAAAAAACTTGTTCCAAAGATGTTTATTCTTTGATATCAGCCCCTCCCATTGTGGTGTATACTATCCCCAAGTTACTTGGTCTGTAACGTATTTAACCGGGTGCGGTGAGGTTTTCGAGGGTAGCCGTTCCCGTCGCAAAAGGTAAAAGGGGGCAACAAAATGAGAAAAGCTATATCTGTATCTCTGCTTATGGCGACCGTGCTAGGTTTGCTGTGCGCCGGTTGGCTGTCGGCTTCCCCGGTGGGAAGCGTCGCTGGTTCCGTGAAGGACGCGTCCGGCGCTCTGGTGGCGGGCGTCAAAGTCTCGTTGACCAACACGTCTACCAACGCCAAACTGGAGACGACAACCAATCCGAATGGCGAATTCCAGTTCCTGCAACTAGCGCCGGCAACTTATTCTTTAGTGGCGGAAGCTCAGGGCTTCAAGAAGATCAATGTCTCGTCAGTCCTGGTCGAAGTGGATCAGATCACGCACTTGGAATTAACCCTTGAAGTGGGAAGCCTAAGTGAGTCGGTCCAGGTAGAGGCAGTGGCGCCTCTGCTCGAGAACGACAAGAGCACGCTCAGTAGCGTCGTGGACAGCCGCAACATCTCCGCTCTACCCTTGAACGGCCGCCAGGCACTGGATTTAGCTTTGATCACGCCCGGAGTCCTGCCGACCGCTGGTGGCACACAGGTGCTTAGCTTCAACGTAGCTGGAGCGCGGTCGCAGTCCAATATCTACTTGTGGGACGGCGTCAGCAACATGGATACGCAGGTCAACGGAAACCTCAACAATTTCCGCATTGCGGATGCCGTTCAGGAGTTCTCGGTTCAGACCAGCGTTTCGACCGCGGAATTCGGACGCGGAACCGGCGGCCAAGTCAGCCAAGTCACCAAGAGCGGCACCAATGCCTTTCATGGGTCGTTGTTCGAATACCTGCGAAATTCCGACTTGGACGCCACCGATTTCTTCATCAACAAATCGGGCGGCACCAAGACGCCGCTCCATCGGAACCAGTTTGGCGGCACGTTCGGTGGTCCGATCAAGCACAACAAGACCTTCTTCTTCGGCTCCTATGAGGAGTACCGGCAAGTGGCGCCCACTGTCAGTCTGACCCGTGTGCCCACCGCTGCCGAGCGCGCTCAGGTCACCGATCCGATTTCACAGGCGCTGCTGAAGTTCTGGCCGAGTCCGAATACCAGCGGCGCGAACAATTTCATCGCCAACGTAGGCTCCACTACCTTCGATTACACCGGCTTGATCCGCGTGGATCACGATTTCAGCGATCACGATCATCTTACGGGCCGCTTTGCCGACTATCAAGGAGCCACGTTCACCCCCGGCGCACTTCCGACTGAAGGCGGGAACGGCAACACGCCGGTCAGCCGCAATGGGGTGATCACCGAGACCCATACCTTCTCGCCGACGTTGCTGAACGAATTCCGCCTGGGTTACTCCCGGAACCAGACGTTCATTACGGTGCAGGATATCGGCCTGAATGCCGCCAGCATTTTCCAATCTAACGGGCAGCCATTGGCGGGAGTTGTCGATGGTACCAAGAACGTTCAGGATTCGGGCCTGCCCACGGTCAGCATCAGCGGTGGCTTTGCTACTCTCGGCAGCACCACCAACCTGCCGCAAGGGCGCATTACCAATACCACTGAACTCTTCGACAATATGTCCTGGGTCGCACCCTTTGGAGCCAGCAAGCATTCCTTCCGCTTCGGCTACCATATTCGCCGCGAGCAGGCTCGCCGGTATTTGGACAGCGTGGAGCGCGGATCGTTCAGCTTCCTGAGCTGGGCCGATTTTGCCGCGGGCCAGGTCAACTCGTCGAGCTTCAAGACCGGCAGCACGCTGGCCTATTGGGACCGTTTTCCCTGGGACTTGTATTGGCAGGATCAATACAAGGCCAAAGACAATCTGACCATCAACTATGGAATCCGTTATGAGTATCCATCGGCGATCTACCAAACCCGTCAGGATGCGACCAATTTTATTCCTGGCGTCGGACCGGTCCTGCTGGGGACCAACCAGCTTCTGACTATCGACCCGACTAAGGTCGGGCCAGCTTCGCTGGTTTTGAAGCAAGCGCCCAACAAACTCGGCAACAGCGGCGTCAACGTCGACAAGAACAATTGGGCGCCGATCGTCGGAATTGCGTACACGCCGCGCTTCTCGGAGAAGCTCTTCGGCAAGGACGATACAGTGATTCGCGCCGGCTTCCGTGTCGGCTATGACGATATCTTCAACAACATCCCCGCCAATATGGGACTAAATGCCCCCTATAACCTGAGCACCACGCAAACAGCCGGCGTCACGCAGACCGGAAAGTTTCCCTGGGCCACCGGCTTCAACCAGAACGTCCCGCTGGTGAAATTCAATTCGGCCGGCCAGCCGGTAGTGGGCCTGGTGGGCTTCAGCGCCGAGGATCCCAACATCCGGAGCGCATATGTGTACCAATACAACTTTGGAATTCAGCGGAAGATTGGCAACAGTCTTTCGTTTGAGGTGGATTACCAGGGGAGCACCGGCCACAAGCTGGGTCTGTTTGTGGACTACAACCAGCCTCAAGTGATTGTAAATAGTCTGGCCGTGCGTGGAAACCAGGCGCCCAACGTGCAGATCTACCCCTATCCTACGTTCGGCGGCGTCACTGTTGGCAAGGACATTGGCAACTCCAATTACAACGGCATGGTAGCCACCATAAAGTACCAGTCGCGGCACGGCTACTTCGTGCAAGGTTCCTACACGCTCAGCAAGTCGATCGACAACAACTCCGCATTCTTCGGCTCGACCGGTGAACTCAGCGTCATCTCCGACGGCAATCACATCAACCTGGATCGAGGCCCGTCGTCGTTCGATACTCGCCAACGGGCTGTAGTTGTATACAACGTGGATCTGCCGGTTGGCCCCGGCCACAGGCTGCTCGGTTGGAACAATACTTTTAGCCGGGAAGTCTTCGGTGGCTGGCAAGTCTCAGGTATCACCAGCGCTCAGACAGGTCAGCCGTTCACGGTTTACGACACAGCCGCCGACTTCAGCGGATTCAACCAGACTGCGGACCGTCCGGATATCATTGGGTCGGGAACCTTGCCCCAGAACAACACCAATCCAGACGCCGCGTTCAGCACCAGCTACTTTTCGGCGATCCCGCCCACCGGACGGGTCGGCACATCGGGAAGAAATCAATACTACGGTCCAGGCTTGGTGAACTACGACTTCACGGCGTTGAAGAGTTTTGCAATATGGGGCGATCGGTCCCGTCTGACGTTCCGTGCGGACTTCTTCAATCTTTTCAATCACACCAATTTCTCTAACCCGGGCCACAACGAGTCGAGCACGTCGACGTTTGGCAAAATCACGCAGACCGTAGGCAGCGCGACGGCGACATCGGTGGGAACCACCGCCGGACCGTATGGCGGTCCCCGGCAGATCCAGCTCTCGCTGCGGCTGCAGTTCTAACGAAACGCGCGCAAAACGGACCGCGCCCCGCTCTGCTTGGTCGGGAAAACTTTCTTTATAAGCGCCGCGGGCGCGCGGCCTTTGCGCCTATAGCAAGAAACAATCCCGGGCCCCGCGCATCTATCTAGCTTGGCCCGGCACGCTGGTCATACAGATTCGGCCCAAAGCCGCCGATACTCCGGTAGGGAGCTTTACGTCCCTGCCCGCTATGCCTGCCCCTGAACAAAGACGCCAAACCCGCCGGGATGCCGACCATTCTATCCGCGTTTCGACTACTACCAAAGGGTCGGCGCGCCAAACGGAAACTGCCCGCATGGTCGATATCTCGGAAGGCGGACTGTGCTTTATCGGCTCCCGTTATCTCGTTCCGGGAACATCCTTGGGAATCGAGTTCGGCGAGTGCCGCATTGTAGCCGAGGTCCGGCACTGCCGATTGCGCGAGTATGGGGCGAACAGCGAGTTCTTCACCGGCGTGCAGGTTCAGGAGATCTTGGAAGGCGTGGAAACCTGGCTGGCGCTAACGGACTCGGCAAGTTAATTTTAGCGGCTGGCTCACGGATTGCAGTGGGCGTATTCTCTGACTATAGTCAGAGGAATGAGCGCGCTCGCAATTCAACAAATCCGGAGTTTCAATCGAACGGTAACCGAGTGCATTGGCGCCCTGGACGATCAGTTCCTGGGTCGAGCCCTGCCGCTGGGTGAAGCTCGGTTGTTGTGGGAGATCGGACCATACGGCGCCGAAGTTCGGGCGCTAGGAGGACTACTCGACCTTGATTCCGGTTACGTCGCTCGGCTCTTGTACTCCCTCGAGCAGAAGGGACTGGTCCAGGTGCATTCGAGTCCGGAGGATCGCAGAGTGCGCCGCGCTTCTCTCACCGAAGCAGGGCTCGCCGAGCGCGCTGAGCTGGACCGGCGATCGGACGCCTTGGTCCTGCGAATTTTGGAACCGCTGAGTGTTAGGCAGCGCGCAGCGCTGGTGGCGGCGGTAACAGAGGTCGAGCATTTGTTACAAGCGGCCATGGTTCGTTTCGCCATCGAGGATCCCACCACGCCCGATGCCCGGTGGTGCTTCGACCAATATTTTGCCGAACTCGACACGCGCTTTGAAAAGGGCTTCAATCCCGCACTCAGCATCTCCGCGGACGCACTTGAGCTCACGCCACCAGCCGGTGTACTTTTGATCGCGCGCTTGCACGACCGGCCGGTCGGTTGCGGCGCTCTCAAGTTTCACGCCGACGCTTCGGCGGAATTGAAAAGAATGTGGGTCGCCCCGGTTGCGCGCGGGATCGGCTTAGGACGCCGGCTTCTCCGGGAGATCGAGCGGCATGCGAGCGAAGCGGGAGTCGCCGTGCTTCGTCTGGAGACGAATCGCACGTTGAGCGAAGCCATCGCCCTGTATCAAAGCTCGGGATACGTCGAAGTGGACGCGTTTAATGCCGAGCCATATGCGCACCATTGGTTCGAAAAACGTTTGCTCTAGCAGCCCTGGCAAAATGGAGTCCGTTACCGGTCGCGATTCCAGACCGCGAGAAAAGATTCGGTCGCGAGCGTTTCCTGCTCCCGGGCCTGTTCCTGGCGCCACTCTTCGAATTTTCTGGCTCGCAATTCTTCCAGCAGCCGGAAACGCTGTTTGGCGGCGCGATAAAGTTTCTTCTGCTCGGAGAGGTCGCGATCAGACTTCGCCAACAGCTTCACCAGACTGTCCGCCTGCCGCTTAAGACTTACGCTATGTGCGCTGACGGCCCGCAGGTCGGCGCCCCGCAGATCAGGCAGCGTATCGAGCGACTGGTCCAGCTTCGATTTCTCGGCGCTCAGATCGGCCCGCATGGTCTGCAGTCTTAGCTGCTCGCGTAGCAGGCGCTCCAGCTTGGCCTCTTCAGATGCCAACTCGAGCGATCGCCAGCGGAGAACTTTTTCGAGCGAAAAATGAAACTGCGCCACGTCGCGATTCCCCGGCGGCCGCTATCCAACCGCGGTGGCCAGTTTTTCCAAACGCTCCAGCGTCTCTGGAAGTCTGCAGAATTGATGCGAATCCTGCTTCAGGAAGTTCATGATCTCCTGGCGGCATCGGATGGACGCGTCCAGCTTGGGATTGGTACCCGCGACATAAGCCCCCAACTGAATCAGATCGTGCGAGTCGTGATACAGCGCCAGCGCCTCGCGCAACTTCTGGATTTGCGAAATCTGTTCAGGGGACGCAATGCGCGAAGTCAGGCGGCTGATGGAATGGCGAATGTCGATGGCGGGATAGTGACCCGCCGCCCCTAGCTCTCGCGACAAAATCAGATGGCCGTCCAGAATACCGCGCACGGCGTCGCAAATCGGTTCGTTAAAATCGTCTCCCTCCACCAGGACAGTGAAGAATCCCGTGATGGAGCCTTTCTTGAAATGGCCGGACCGCTCGAAGATCTTTGGCAGCAGCGCGAACACGGATGGCGTGTAGCCTTTCTGGCTCGGCGGCTCTCCGGCGGCGAGACCGATCTCACGCTGGGCCATCGCCAGGCGCGTCACCGAATCCACCACCAACAGAACATTCTTGCCTTGATCGCGGAAGTACTCGGCCACCGCTAGCGCTACAAAGCAGGCCCGGATGCGCAGAGGCGCCGGCCGATCGGAGGTCGCCACCACCACTACCGAACGGCTTCGTCCTTCAGGACCCAATTCGTTTTCGAGAAATGCCCGCACCTCGCGGTTGCGTTCTCCCACCAGAGCGATTACGCTTACGTCGGCGTCGTTGTGGCGGGCCATTGCGCCCAGCAGCGTGCTCTTCCCGACGCCGCTGCCACCAAAGATTCCGACGCGCTGTCCTTTCCCGCAGGGCAGCATGCCATCGATAGCGCGAACGCCAGTAATTAAGGGTTCAAGAATATGTTCGCGCTCCATAGGGCACGGTGCCACGGCATAGAGAGGATAAGCGGCGCTGGTCTGAATCGGCGGGCCCTCGTCGATCGGCCGGCCAAATCCGTCCAGAACACGACCGAGAAGAGCGGGGCCGACACGCAGCAGAGCATCTTCCTTGCGCGCGATCACACGATCGCCGAGCTGCAGGCCATCCATTTCTTCTAAAGGCAGCGACAACACTCGATCGTTCCGGAATCCGATTACCTGCGAGCGGATGGTGCGCCCGGACGAGGTGCAAATCTCGCAGAAGTCGCCGATCGATACCACCGGTCCGCGGGAGGCAATCAGGAGTCCGACCATCTCGGTCACTTCTCCGATCCACGGCATTAATTCAATGTCACCGAGTTGAGCGCTCAGCTGGCCGAAAACCGAATTGGTAGCGGATGCCATTCTATCTCTCCAGACGGTCGATCAGGCCACGTTCGATTTCTCGCAACTGCGTATCCACCGAGGCGTCCAGAATGCCTTGCGATGTTTCCAGGAATACTTCGCCGGGTTTCAGCGTCGGATCCGCCGTCAAAACCAGGTTTAGGGGAGAGCCGCAGTGTTCGAGCGATTTCTTCACGAGCGATTCCAGGCCTGGATGCATGCGCACTCGTTGCACCTCGCGAGATTGGACTTTCAGGAAAGCAGTCTTGACCAGCCCGGTAAGGGCGTCGGGATCGAGTGAAACTTCGCGGTGCAGAACGCGCGCCGCGATAGAGACCGCCAAACGGACAAGGTCGTGGGTGGCTTCTTCCCGGAGGGTGTCGCGCAAGCGGGCCAACTCCGCCAGGTTCCGCGCCAAACCGTCCATCGCTGGACGGGTCTGCTCCTCAGCCTCGCGCCGGCCGGCGGCAACTCCCGCCGCGAATCCTTCTCTCCGCGCCTGATCCAGGACTTGCGCTTCCCGCTCAGCATCCTTGCGCGCGGGTCCCTGGCTGCGTAAGTCGCCGGGCGGCTCAACGACGCGCCAGAAAGACACCGCCGCGGAGGGCTTTTCACCACCCGCCAGAATTTCAGACGACATACTGATCGCCACCGCCACCCTTCAGGCTGAGAACTCCCTCGGACTCCATTTGCTGGACGACTGCCAGGATCTGCTGTTGCGCCGCCTCCACGTCCCGGATGCGCACCGGACCGGCTGCGTCCATATCCTCGCGCAACATCTCGCCGCCCCTCTGGGACATGCACTGCATAAAGTGGTTTTTCAGTTGATCGCTGGTGCCCTTGAGCGCGATGGTCAGCAGCTTGCGGTCGATCTTAGCCACCAGCTCCTTCATGGCCGTGGCGTCGATCAGCAGCAGATCATCGAAAACGAACATGTAGTGGCGGATCGCATCTACCAGCGCCTGCTGTTCCTGCATATTGGTCAGGATCTCTTCGCTCACCGCCGAATCCATGCGGTTCAAGATCTCGGCCACGCTGCGCGGCCCGCCGTGGGGCTCGCTTTTCACCTCTCCAATCGACTTCAATTTTTCGCCGATCACCAGCGAGATGCGCGCCACTACATCGTTCGATACGCGGTCTAGTTCCGCGATCCGAATCACGACGTCGGACCGCAGGGCCGGCGGAAGATTAGCGATGAGCGAGGCCGCTTGCGCCGCGGATAGATGCGAAAGAACCAGAGCGATGGTTTGAGGATGCTCGCCTTCGATGAAGCGGCTCAATAGCGCCGGATCCGCCTTCTGCAGCGATTCAATGTTCTTGTTCCCGTGACTGGCACCCTTGGGCAGATTCTCGGCCAGCCTTCGAGCGCCCTCCGGTCCGAAGGCGCTGGATAGCATTCGCTTGGCGTAATCAAATCCGCCGCGACCTCCGCCGCCCAAGGCCGATTGGCAGAATTCCTCGAGCACCGATTCGGTCTGGTTGGGCGTCACCTTCTCCAGGCGCGCAATCGCTTTACTAACCGACTTCACTTCATCCTCGCTCAACTGTTTGAGGATCTCGCCGCCCAGTCGCTCTCCCAGCGTAACCAGCAGAATGGCCGCCTTCTGGGGCCCCGAAATTTTGCTTCCATTTTCGCCATTAACGGCCATAGGTCAGTTGGCCTCCTCTTCCGCCAGCCATCCGCGCAAGACATTGGCCCACTGTTCTGGATTATTCCGTCCGTTTTCCTGGAGCTGAGCCAGCAGCGCTTCGGTGCGCGACGGCATGAGCGCGGGAACATTCGACGGCAGGGCGTGCATCCCGGTATTTCCTGGCGGCAGCGGCGTCGAGGCCACGGGCGGCAGAGCCTCGCCCATATCCAATTCCACATCTCTCTTTCGTCCGCCGCGCGAAACGGCGAAGATCACCACACCGATCATCAGAACTACTCCGGCAATGGCGCCATAAAGCACCGGCTTGTTTTTCAGCAGCGCGTCCAATCCGGCCGGCGGCTGGGTTTTCTGTACAGGCGCTCCGCCAGCCGCGGGAGGCTCGGAGTTCACTGTCATGTCGAAGGGCAGCGTCTCCACTGTCAATAGATCACCGCGCTGCGCATTCAACCCGACCAGCGTAGCCACCACACTGTGGATGGTCTTCATCTTCTCGGGCGACGGCGGAGTTACGATGCGCTTCTGCTGGGCGCCCTGGCCTTGCCACTTCACTTCGTGATCCACCAGCACCGCGATTGATAGACGCTTCAAGGCCCCCTGCGGAAGTTTGAGATGCTTCACCGTGCGGCTGGATTGGTAGGTGATGTTCTCAGTACGCCGTACAGATCCGGTGGTGTTTCCGCCCGGCCTCGGCGGCGGAGGCTGAGGCAAGTTGGAGGCCGTGCCCGGTTGTCCGGCCGTAATACGGGTAACGCCGCTCGAGTCTTCCATCTTCTGCGAGGTCACCATGACGGACTTGGTGGGGTCGAAATTCTCCTCGCTCTGCTCACCGCTCGACATGTCAACTTCCGCCGAGACGCCGGTCCTGAACTTATCCGGCCCAAGCAAAGGCTCCAGCGTGTTGTTGATCTTCAACATCAGATCGTGTTCAATGGCCTGCCTGTATTCCAGCGCCGCTTCGGTAATCTGCGCGCCGTCCGCCAGACCGTCTCGCCGCGCGCGGTTCAGCAGATTGCCGCGCATGTCGACAATTGATATGGCTTCTGGCGTCAGACCCTCCACCGCGCTTGACACCAGGTTCGCGATCGCCGCCACGTTCTGAGATGACAGGCTGGCGCCGGGGCGAAGCCCCACCAGCACGCTGGCCTTGGCAGCCTCGCGCGATTCTAAAAAGACCGACTCCTTGGGCAGCGTCACGTGCACGCGAGCCTGCTGCACTTCCGAGAGCGCCATGATGGTCCGCTCCAGTTCACCCTCGACGGCGCGGCGATAGTTCACATGCTCGGCGAAGTCGGTTACGCCGAAGTTTGTTTTGTCGAAGATCTCAAATCCGATGCGTCCCTTTTGCGGCAGCCCCAGGCCGGCCATTTCCAGCCGCAGCTCGGGAACTTTGTCTTCGGGCACCAGCAGCGTGGTTCCGTTGTCGGTCACGCGATAGTCGACGCCCGCTTCTTTCAGCTTTTGAACCATGGCCATGGCGTCTTCCGGCGCCAACGAGGTATACAACGGCCGGAGACCACTCTCACGCTGCCAGTGCGAGAACCAAAACACGCCCGCGGCCACCGCGGCGGCGCAAAGCACGATCGCAGTGATCTGCTGAGTAGACAAAGATGAGAGAAGCTTTTTCGCTTGGTTCATGGGAAGGCGGGAATGGGAAGCCGGTCACGCTCAGACTTGCATGCGCATAATCTCCTGGTATGCCGACGTGACTTTATTGCGAACCTGCAAGAACAACTCAAACTCCAAAGACGCCCGCTGCGCCGCGAGTGCCACGGAGTGCAGCTCCTCGTTTCCGCCGTTCAGAAAGTTGTTGGTCACCTGCTGCGCTTGCGCTTGCGACTGTTCCACGTGTCCGACGATGCCTTCCAGAACAGACTGAAATCCACCCGCGCCCGGCCCCGGGGAATTTACCGGCGCCACATCCGGGAGGCTAATGGGCGGGATAGAAGAAATGGGAGGAATCATGGGAATCAACGGAACAGGTCGATCGACTTTTGGATCATGTCTTTGACCGCTGATATCGCCGCCACGTTGGCTCCATAGCTGCGCGACGCGCCCAGCAAGTCCACCATATCTTCGGCCGGATTGATTTTGGGATAGGCTACGTAGCCCTCTTTATCGGCGTCCGGATGGCCGGGCATGTAGCGCCGGTCCGGCTCGCTATTGTCGATCACGGTTTCGCTCACTCTGACGCCCGTGACATTATCGTCCAGCGCCGAGTGAAAGGCCGACGAGAAGGATTCCATCGAAGAGTCCGATTCGAAGACGACATCTTTTCTGCGATACGGCCCGCCTTCCGGCGTGCGCGTGGTCTCGGCGTTCGCGAGGTTTTCGACCAATAACTGCGCCCGCGTTCTTTGAGCGGCCATTCCGGAGGCGCTGACATCCAGAGAGGAGAACAGGCTCACGCGGTCTTATCCTCCTCGATTGCCATCCTCACCGTGGAGAGCTGACCTCGCGCCAGATTGGAGGCGACGCTGAAGCGCAGCGCGTTTTCAGCCAACAGCCTAGCCTCCCGGTCGACGCTTACGTTGTTTCCATCGTTCTTCGTCACCAGGCCCGATACTTCCAAGACGTTGGGATTCGAATTCGAGACTTGATTTGCTAGCTCGCTCTGGAAATCGATGTCCTTGGTTTGGAAGCCCGGCGTATCGGCGTTGGCAATGTTGGCGGCGACGAGCCTCTGTCGAGTACTCAGAAGATTCATGTAGCGCTCGACGCCTCCGCCGATGTTCTCCACCATGATGGCGTTGCCGCTGCAATTCCGCTGCCACAAAAACGGCGCTAGTTTTCAATGAATTGCCGGGCTGCAGCGTTGTAGCCGTGACGCTGAGCGTTGAGATCTCGACGGCGGCCGACGGGGCGTTGGCGCCTAACCCTTGACCTGCAGACCGGCGTGCCGGCTCACGGCGCTATGATAGCGGCTTGCTTTTTGAACAACACCGTACTGGTCGGCAGCCAGGTTACGCTGGATGAGCGTCATCTGACGTGCCCACGCGAGTAGCTCACAGGCCCTGGCTGGAATTGACGAACTAGCGCGTTCCTGATCTGGCAACGATTCCCAGCTCTTCCGCACGGCTTCTACGTAACGATGCACCGCGCCTTCCGCCCGCGCGTGATCCAGGGCAATCACCGCCGCCCGCAATTCGCGTGCGGACTGCTCTAGTGCGACTTTCAGGTCGTCAGCCACCCGATGAGCTCTTACCGATTGTGCCATTGGAGTTAAGGGTTGGGATTTGGAACAAGCCGTCGATGAATTGCGTCTGGTTCTGGAGCGTCGCAATCAAAGCATCCGCGGCGGCCATCTGCGCTGTGAGGTTGGTGTTCAGTTGATTCACGCGATCCTGCGCGGCGCTAATCGCCTGCGCTTCATGCTGGTTCTGGGTCTGAAGGTTCTGCGCCTCGTTCGGGATTACGCCGGTGGTGGGATCCAGCAGGCCCTTGAGCGTGTTGGCCGCCGACTGCAGATAACCGCTTGTGCTCGGATCTCCCAGAAATGAAAAAGCATCCGAGATTTGTGCGGAGGAGAGTCCGCTCAAGGCGGTGGAGTCAAACGAGAGGGTTCCTTGCTGCGTAAACTGGATTCCCAACTGGGTGAGGGAAGTAATCGAGCCACTTCCGCCGGTATAGTTCACCAACTCCCGCAGCGAAGTTTGCATGGTGAGAACGGTGCTGTCCCCAGCCAGGGGACCGGCGCTTTGACCATGCTGTTTCTGCAGTTCCGCAAGTACTGCGTTATAGTCGCTGACGAACGAGTTCAGTGCATTGGACAAGGCGGATGTATTCGCGGAAACCGTGACCGTGGCGGTTCCAGCCTTCTCCAAAGTCACGTTAAGCCCGGGTGCGATCGTGACCGTATCGGTGTTGCTCGTAATTCCGCCGGGCGGCTGCCCGTTGATCGTGTAGGACGCGCTAGCGCCGGGACTGGGTGCGGTCATGAAATTAGTCGTGCCGTCATTCAACTGCAGGGCGATATTCCCAAGCTCGGTACTCTGCAAGGCCAGGCGGTAGTCCGGCGCCGAGGGTGAACCAAGATTGACTATCGTGGCCTGCACCGGCGCGCCGCTAGAGTTTATGCCGGCCGCCAGAGCATTCAAATTTTGGGAGCCTGGCGTGATGGTGTAGTTAGTGGTTCCCACCGTCAACGTGAAGGAAGTGCTGGAACTGATGTTCTGGGTGGTGGGATCGGTAACCGGGGTAGAGCCAGCTTTGCTCAGGGCCGTCGAAGAGGAACCAGGATCGAGAACTTTAATCGAATAGGAGCCTTGCAGGGAACTGCCGGTGAGATTGGCCTGCAATACTGTTTGGTCGGATACCGCAGCCGCCAGGCCGCTGCTTCCGGATCCGGTTGGAAACGATTGCAAATCGGATTGCAGAGTCGTAAACAGCCCGCTGATGGTGTTCAGCTCGGTGCTTTGCGCCTGGATTTGCTGTTGCTCGGAGGTCATCTGCTGGATGGGCAGCGAAGCAATGGCGATGGCACGATTCAGCGCATTCTGTAAGTCGGGGCCGAACGTGCTCCCACCAACCGTTGTACCGAGCGAGGGAATGCTGGTGCTCATCGAAGGTCCTCAAGAAATGAAACTGGGCCGGTCTTGGTTAAGATCGGCCCAGATCTGGTTTAGCTTTAGCCTAGTGGTTATTGCAGCAGCTTGAGGACCGCCGCGGGAGCCGCATTGGCCTGTGCCAGGGCGGCAATCGAAGTCTGCTGCAAGGTCTGTGCCTTGGTGAGGTTGGCAGCTTCGGAAGCGATGTCGGCATCACGTATGCGGGACTGCGCTGCCGAGAAGTTGGTGATCTGGGAAGTCGCCAGGCTGATGGCGTAGTTGAGCTGGTTTTCGCCGGAGCCCACGCGTCCTTGCACCAATCCGAGATTGGCGATGGCGGTGTTAATGGCCGTAATCGCCGCTTGCGCGTTGCCGGTCACTGTTCCGGTGCTGGCCGGAGCGGTGGTGGTCTGCGCGCCGGTTGCTGTAAAGGTTTTGCCGGCCTGGTCAGTGGAGGCTGTGAAGTTGTTCACGCTCTGAAATGAAATACCGTTCCCGGAGGTGTTTAGCACGGCATAGATTCCGTACTGGGCGGTCTGAGCATTGATCTTCGAGATCGCAGTAGATACGCTTTCGCCGGTTCCTAGGGCGACGTGAGCCGTGCCCTGGCCGTTTTGGAAGGTCAAGTTTTCCGCCGTGCCCGTGGTGTAGCTACCGGCGCCGGCGACGCTATAGACGCCCGAATTGGTCGCTGTCCCGGTAGCAGTTGCGATGAGGTCCGTGGCCGTCGTGGCGGTCGTGACGGTAAAGGGTGTCGAACCGCCGAAACTCAACTGGCCATTGCTGCCGACCGACGCGTTGATCCCGTATGGGGACAGCTGGCTATTCAGGCTGGCGATGACCTGCTGTTCGGTCAGAGCGCCCGAACCGCCGACGCTGACGTTGACTGTCTGCGCGCCGCCGTTCTGAGAATAAAGGTTAAACGCGAAGGTCTGCGCCGCCGTCGCCAGGAACGTTGCCCCAGGCGCGTCCAACCGCACTGTGTTGGTGGCCAGGGCGGTTCCGCCGCCGCCCACGCTGGTGGTGCCCAAACCCAGGCCGTTAGAATCCACCTGGTTCTGCGTGCCACTGAGATCGATATTGACTTGCGAGTTGGCGACTGTGTTACCGCCGCCGATGTAGACGCCATTTACAACGTTCAGTTTGCCGTTAGCAGCCAGCCCGATGTTGTTGGCTTGCTGCGTAATTTCACCGAGCAGTGATTGATACTCGGTGTTCAGGGTGTTGCGGTCGCCGCTGAAGGTCGAGCTGGCCGATTCGGTGGCGAGCGTCTTCAACCGGTCCAGAATGGTAGAGATGTTGTTCAGTCCGCCGTCCACGATCTGCAATGAGCTGAGACCGTTGTTGGCGTTCAGAACACCCTGGTTGAGTTCCGCGATGCTGCTCCGGAATTGATTAGCGACTGCGAGGCCGGCGGCATCATCCCCGGAACTGTTGATGCGATAACCCGACGTCAACTGCTGAATCGTATTAGCCTCAAAAGCCGTGTTTGTTGCAAGGTTTTGCTCAGCGAACAGCGACGTGACGTTGGTTTGAATTGAAATCATAGTTTTGTCCTTTTCCGTTGATCTGTCCGGCTTCGCCGAACCCACGCCAGTTTTCATTCAGCGTGCACTTACCTTGTCGATGATTTCCTGTACTCTTTCACGTTTTTTTGTAGGTTTCTGCAGTACCCCCATACAGGGGATGCTGTACTGTCCAAGGATCGACGAAGGTGATAGGAATATGAGAAAACGACGGCCAAAGGCCTATTTGGCAGCAGCGGGTTTAGCTATGGCTGCCGCAATTGCAGGGGCCGCGGCCTTGAGCTTCAGACTATTTACGATAATGACATCTACGCGGCGATTGCGCGACCGGCCTTCGGGTGTCTCATTGCTGTCGACCGGGGAAGTTTCCGCGCGACCCACCACCGAGAAGCGCTCCCGCTTCAATTCAAATGTGTCGGTGAGCGCTTCCATCACGGCGATGGCGCGCGCGCAGGATAGCTCCCAATTGCTTTTGAAGCGGGTGTTATGAATGGGAATCGAATCGGTGTGCCCTTCAAGCTGAATCGCATTGGGAAGTTCCCGAATAACGTCGGCAACTTTCTTGAGGGTCGGAAGGTTCGCTTTATCGAGCGCGTCTTGTCCGGAGGGAAAGAAGGCCGACTGTTTCAGGCTGATAACCAAGCCTCGAGCCTCCAACCGCATTTCCAGCTTTCCGGCTTTGATCTCAGCCTCCAAATCTTTAGTCAATCTTTGCAGCGAGGGTAGCAACTCAATCACGTTGTCCTGGGGCGTCTCCTTAGGCGAGTGCTGCGCGCCTCCCGGCCCCTTCATCATGGCGTTGCCCTGTCCCTTGTCATCCACGGTGCCGCCCAATATTTTCGCGACCGCGGGCGGGACACCCACGGACTTGCCATTCTCCAAAGCCTTTTCCACCGCCTCGGAGATTTGTTTGGCCCGGGCTTTGTCAGTTTGAGAAGAAGCGAACATGACCACAAAAAATGCAAACAACAGAGTAATGAAATCGGCGTAAGAGACCAGCCATCGCTCATGATTCTCCGGCTGCGGCGCTTCTTTCTTGAATGCCATGCGCTAGCCTTGAGCCACGGCAGCTTGAGCCGCCTGCTTGGGCGCCTTGGCTTTCTTAGACGGTTCGGCCTGACCCTGGACAAAAGCGTCCAGTTTGACCCGGATCAACTTCGGATTCAGGCCTTCCACGATGCTGCAAACACCCTCCAGCATCAGCTCCTTGGCTTCCATGGCATGCTGGAACCGGGCCTTGATTTTGTTGGCTACCGGGAGGAAGAACAGGTTCGCTGAAGCTACACCATAGACCGTGGCCACAAAGGCTACCGCTATGCCGCGACCCACTTCCTCGATATTCTCCAGGTGTTTCATCACCTGGATCAACCCCAACACAGCGCCGATGATGCCGATGGTAGGGGCGTAGCCGCCGGCGGCTTCGTATACCTTGGCTACCGCCTCGCCGCCCCGATGTTCCATCGCGATGTCCAGTTCCATCATCTTGCGGAGTTCCTGGAGATCGGTGCCATCGACGCTCAGCGAGATGGCTTTCTGCAAAAAAGGGTCGGCGATATTCGGCAGGTCCGCTTCCAGGGAAATGATGCTGTTCTTGCGCGCTTTAGTTGCGTAGCCAATGATCTCTTCAATCACTTCCGCGGGCGCCTGCGCATGCTCGAAAAAGACTGCGCCCAGACATTTCGCGGCTCTGATCAGCGTGCTCAGCGGCGTGGTAACCATCACCGCGCCCAGCGTGCCCCCGAGCACGATCATCAGGGCCGTCACCTGGGCGATATCGGTGAGCTTTCCACCTTCCAACACCAGTCCACCCAGAATTCCTCCGGCGGCCAGCAACAAGCCTCCCAGCGTGGCGATGTCGGGACGGGTGGAAGCCTTCTTTGGTTTCGCGTCTGGCATGAAGTGTTCTTATTGGCCGCTGGATCCTGAGGACGGGGGCACAGTTTCGCTAAGCACGAAGCGGCCGTCCTTCTTCAGCGGACAACCCTGTTCGCTCACTATCGCCCGCCGGAACTGGATCACTCGCTGCACGACATCTTCGGCGGATTCCAGGACCAGAAATTTCTGGCCCGTCGTCAGAGCGATGACGGTATCCGGCGTAACTTCGACATGCTCGATCAAGTCCGCGTTCAAAATCAACGGGACATGGTTCAGCCTCGTGAGCTGTATCATCTGTAGCTCCAATATGTTGGCTTCGCAGTTCTATCGACCGACTGAGGCCAAACGTTTATGATTCAACCCCTTATTGCATCCCGCCTTCCAAACATAAAGTGTTGGTCTGGTACCGCCGATCCACAGAATACTGTTTATCCATCCAACGGAAAACAATCTGGCTAATGGAATCCACCTGGACAAAAGCGGACTTCAGAAACTATGGCAAGCTGCAGGGTGCTTCCAGCGATGTCCTACGCTCCGCCCTGGAAGTGTTGGGCCGCGAGCTTGGGCTCAGCCTTTCAGCTTTCCTACGCTGCTCGGTGACCTCCGTTTTGAAGGACGCGGACGAACATCCTTTCGGCGATATCCACAAGAACGAGAGCGAATCGTGCGTGGCCACTGTCTTAGTGCGGCCGGACGATCGCACATTGTTGGTTGAGCTGGATTACTCGGTGCTTTACCAGTTGATTGGCATCGCCCTCGGGGCTAAGACCGGAAGCTTCGCGTCGCCGGATCGGAAGCCCACCGACATTGAGCTGCAAGTGGTGAACATCTTGTTCCGGCTCATCCTTTCGGAAGCCTATCGGGGATGGCTTCCGCTCATAAAAACACAGCTCGAAACAATAACGGTCGAAGTAGGCCGCGGCCCTTCGCGCGCCATCCAGTCCACGGACTCGGTGCTGGTCATCCGCTTTGATTTGAAGGTAGGCGAGCAAACCGGGTCACTTTCGCTGATCGTGCCGCCGCAACTGTTTCAGAGCGCAATCCAGGCGCCAGAGCCGGCTCGCCGGGAGAAGACTGAAATGGCAGGTTCCGCGGAGGCCACTCTGCAGTTGATGCTGCCGGCCAAGGTGAACGTCGACGTGTGGTTGGACGGAGCACAAATGCGGCTGCGAGACCTGCTGCAATTACGCGAGGGACAAATCGTTAAGCTGGATCATCCCTTGGAACGCCGAGCGGTCTGCACCTTGAACGGTAAAGCGGGGTTTAGCGGGCAGATCGTCAGTACGGGCGCCCGCCGGGCATTCATGGTGGAAGAAGCGTCCGGAACTCAGTCCTGAACCATGGCGGCTGGCGCTTGGGCCAAATGTTCGAGCAGCCGCACCGCTGCGCGGACCCGATCGGAGGAGAGTTGGTCCTGCCTTTGAAGCGATTCGACCACGCTTTCCAGCACTTCCATCCGCTCGGTTTCGAGGGCGTTGAGGTCGTGAGCCCTCCAAGCGTCAAGACTGAGGCGCTGCCCGTTCTTCCACGCGCTTAGAACCTGGGAGGCTGTATAGGCAACCATACGTTGCCCATATCGAACGGGATCGGGATCAGTTTGAAGATTTTTTTGACGGTAGTCTTCTAGCGTCGGAATTTCGACGCTTAGCGATTCGCTGGCACGCGCTGCCGCAATTCATCGAAGAAGTTCAGGAGGAACGTTATGCGCACCGGCGTCTTCTCTCCCGCCGCTTCCGGTATCGGGAACACTGCGAAGCGCTTACCATCGGGAGCCAGGGCCAGATTTACCACGCCGAGAGATAAGAGCTGTCGGTCGGACCAAAGGCGGGGCTTGCCGGCAGCGAACGATGCACCATTTACCATGTAATCCACTACCATGATCCGGTAGTCCAGAGTCTCATAGAACAGTTCCCGGTTATTATTGGACCAGATCGGGTACAGCCCGCCATTCGTAGAAATCTGCCATTTACCGCCAAGCCCGGGAAACGGCCGCACGAATATCTCACTGCTCCCCGACTCCTCGGATCGATACGCGATCCAGCGCCCGTCCCCAGAGAAGGCCGGTAGTAATTCGTTGAAAGGCGTCTGCAGAAATGGAACAGGCTTGCCCGGCTTGGGACGATCAGGATCGCTCAAATCCAGTGGAAGCGTCCAAAGGTCCATGCGAGTCTTAGGGTCTAACTCGAAATAAGCCAACTCGCTGCCGTCGGGAGAAAAAGAATACGGAGTTACGTTGTTGCGGCTCGCCAGCAATCGTTGCGTCTCTCCCGCGCCGTCGGCGCGCACCCAGGAGAGCTCTGCAGTGTCGTTGGAGATCGACCGGAACGCAATGTGCTTTCCATCCGGGCTCCAGACCGGTACCGTCCCATGTTGGGTGAAGGTCAGCCGTGTCATCTTGTCGCGCCCCAGATCGTATATGGAGATGTCACGGCCGTCCGTCAGCGCCAGTTGCCGGCCGTCGGGCGAGAAACGCGGATTGTTATAGACGCCGGGAGTGGCTACTAGCGGCGTCACTTTGCCGGAACTGTCCAGCCACATCACCGGCCAGCTTTGACTCGCACTCTTGCCTGCCAGGTAAACGAAGATTCCGGTCCGCGAGAAATCGAATTGCCCGCCGCCTTTCACGGGATTGCCTGCCACGTCTTCCAGCACAGGAACGGGCGTGCCGCGGACCTCGAGACGAGATAAATCGAATGCTACCGCGAAGAGCGATCCCTGATGAACGTAGACTAGATGCCCGCTCGGAAGGTAGCGCCCAAAATAGCCTCCCTGCAACAGACGTTTCCTCTTCCCCGTCTTCAATTCCAAGGCCTCAATCGTCGCGTCATCCAAGCCCACGGTGGTGACCGAGGCAGTAAAGAGGACGGCTTGGCCTCCGGGCAGCAGCTGCGGCCAGCGATGCGTGGCATCTCCGCTGTCCAGCCTGGTTAGCAGCGCCGGCGGACCGCCGTTGGTGGGCACGCGCGACAAAGCGGATGTGGTGCCCAACGACGCGATGATAGTTCCATCCTCGCCCCAGCTACCGCCACTTCCGTTGGCGGCGGCACATAAAGGCACTGCAGCGCCCCCCTCTAGCGAGATCTTCTTCAATTGGCCATCGGCAAAGAAACCTAACCATCGTCCATCCGGTGAAAAGAAAGGATCGTTGGCGTTATCAGTGCCGGGCATCAGAGTGGTACTTGCCTGGTCGAGCGAACGAGTGGCAAGCAGCGGTTTGCCGTCGGGCCCGCGGGTCGGAAAAACGATTCGCGTTCCATCAGGCGAGATGGCGACCGTCGTGTCGAGCCCGGTCCGGGCGTCTGGACCAAGATCGACGCTCAGACGTATCAGCGGTTGTCGCCCGGGCCGGGTCGCACGCCATGCCACCCAGGAGGCACCGGCGGCGATGAAAGCCAATAGCAGTGAAGCCACGCGCCATGACAGCCTGGGCTTACCCGGGGAAGTCCGCGCTGGTTCCGGTGCAGGATCGATATGCATCACCGACACAGCCAGGGGCTCCTGAGGTTTTGAACTTGTTCCGTTGCCGTCCACAGGCGCTATGAACCGGTACCCTCGGCGCGGAAGAGTCTGGACGAAGCGGGGATTCTCGGCCGTGTCGCCCAGGGCCTCGCGCAGCTTTGTCATCGCGCTATAAAGACCGTGGTCAAAGGCGACGAAGGTGTCCCGCGGCCATATTCTTCGGCGCAATTCGTCACGTGTGACTAATTCACCGGGACGCTCCAACAGTGCTTGTAGAATCTGGAACGGCTGTTCCTGAAGGTTCACCTTCACGCCGTTCTTGCGGAGTTCTCCGGAACGGGTATCCAGCTCGAATACTCCGAAACGCCTCCGGCCACTCTGCGTGTTGGCAGGATCCATAAACTTATAATCGAGCGCAGCGCCCAGCTAGTCTATCACATCATTTAGATGAGATTTGGCCGGAAGCCCCACAAAATCAGATAAATAGATGGTGTGCCAAAAGTTGGGCACAAATGTGACACCGTGGATTGCCCCCGGTGTCCCAGCCGTGATAAAAACCGTGCTGGCTGTGAGAAAGGACACTAAATGAAATTCAGAGTCATGACCACAATCTTTGCCTTCGCCCTCGCGCTAGGCTTGATTCTCTCGCTGAGCATCGGAGCGCCTTCGGTATCGGCGTCGTCCGCGCGAAACGGAGAACTCCATGTGACGAAGGAATGCTCGCAGAACACTGGCATGCCCGGCACCTTCTGCACGATCACGTCTTCGAACATCCCGGAGATCACGGTGGGCGCGAAGGTCTTCTATGACCAGCAGGCGGGCATTCCGGCGGGCATGCTGGACAGTAACGTCGTCCTCCACGTCGGGACCGGCAACTGGGCCGTCGGCCGCTGCACGCTGGATGGGAGTACCGGTAGCGGACTGTGCACGTTCTCGGACGGGGTCGGGCCGTTCACCGGCTTCCACGCCCGTGTCGATGTATCGCATACTGGAGGGCCAAATTTCGCCTGGAACGGCACGTACAGCTTCAAATCGCAGCCCGCTCGATAGGAGGTGACTGCCTAGAACTGCGGCAGCAAGTCGAACGACGTCAACGGTGAAGCGAAGCCGCCACCGCTTCGGCTAACTGATTTTTGTGGCTAATAATAGTGCTGCCCCAGCCTATCAAACCAGACGGCTGATCTGTCCACCTGGAATCGGAGTTATAAGCAAAAAACGCGTCCCACACTGCATTGCCCGAGCCTTTAGAGAATTCCCTAAACGTCGCATACCAGTTGCCGAGGAGTTTCCCGTCGCCCCAGAAGTGAGTCACCCGCCTATCTGTCAGCAGCTTCGAGGGCCACTCCGCGCGCTGATCCGACGTCATCATCTCGAACCAGACCGCATAGATCTTAAGTTTGGCGGAAGGCATCTGGGCTAACCAATCGTTCTGTGCCCACCGGGCAGCAGCGACACAGTAGGGTCACGTGGGCGACAGTAACAATACGATGCGGGGTTGACCTTTATCGGCGTTGAACAATTTCTTGAGATCGTCTACCTGTCGGAGGTCGTGTAGTTCTGGAGCCGCTATCAATTGAGTGGCTCCGGCCAGAGCCAAACTTGGAATCCCTTGTAAGAACGTCCGTCTTTTCATGGCTCAGTCCCTGTTCTTACGAAGTCCAGTAGATCAACCAGCTACTCCAGTATTGAATCGTGAGAAGCGCTGCTATGAACACGGCCATGAACCAAACCGAGAAACGTTGGCCACGCCGGCTGTTTGATGTGGAACAGGTCACCTCGCCACATGGTTGCCGGCGATAAGCCTGATAAAACGCAACGCCGAGGCAGAACAACGAGAGGCTGGTGAAGACGGGGCGTAGGGACATCAGTTTGGTTCCCATACCCGCCAGCCCCACGCCCAAAAGGCCCGCGGCGATAGGTAAGCAGCAAAACCAGGTAAGCGAAAATCCGATAGCCGGAAGCAAGGCGCCCACTCCCAACCCCAAGAGTTTTCCCCGCTCGTTATCTGCCATGATTTTGCCGCATAGCGTGTTGGATTGCACGGCGGATCAGGTCCTGCGAAGGAACACCGCTCAGCTTGCCTTGGTCAGTGTAGGTCCGGCAGCCGTAACTGAATTCAGACAAACCCTCAACCTCCGGCTCAACATCCGCACCGTTGACGCGGATGGTGGGTGATCCAGGAAATCCAAGCGTCTTAGCTTGCTCGGCGCTGGCGACGGGTATTTCGGTGACAGCCACGGCGAAGGCGCTCTCTTGAAGAACGCTAACGACTCGTTCCAGCGCTGGCCGGTGGTTAGGGCAGCCCTCTATGTACAGGACTTCAATCTTCATTGCCTCCCTTTCCGCTTCTGACCCACCGGTTCCAGGACCGGACACGGTTGCCGGCCGCCGCGCTTGCTCCTTTGAGCGGTGTCACACTGTTGCATAGCGCTCTTGAGTTCGCCCTCCAGGTTGCGCAATTGACGAATGTGGTGGCGCACTTTAAGGAGCTTATGCTCCAACATCCCTCGAACCCTCGAACAAGCCTCCACCGACCCACTCCGCAGAACGAGCAGTTCTTTCACTTCAGACAGAGAAAAGCCGAGTTCCTGCACCTGCCGGATGAACTGTACCCGCTCGACATCTTGAGCAGTGAAAAGGCGAAATCCCCCACTGGTTCGTTGTGGTTGGTCCAAAAGGCGCTCTTTCTCGTAGAACCTTATGCCATCCACGGTCAGGCCCGTTTGACGGGCTACGTCTCCAATCCGGAGGAGTTGAATGTTGGTAGCGGTCTCCATTGCTCGCCATACCAGAATACACTCTGGAGTCAACTCCAGAGTCAAGTTGGGCTTTCCCTCTGCGCGGTGAACTTCGCCGCGCAATAACCGGAGGCGCCTAGAATTGCGGCAGGAAGTCGAACAGGCTGGTGGTCGGCTGCTTGGCTTCGGCCGACATCGCGGCATTCATCGCCGTGGTCGTCTGCGTTATCTGGAGCGCTTCGGCGGGAACGTTGGCGTCCTGCAAATTGCTCAACTGCGTCTGCGCTTGCACCTGGAACTTCTGAGCCAGAGTGATCGCGGACGAGATGCGGTTCTCTGCCTCGCCGTAAAACCCGAGCTGCTGATTCAAATACGCGCTAGCTGTGTTGACCCCATCGACTGCCTGGGCGATGGTCGTCGAATTGCCCCCCTGCAGCGCGTTCTGCAAGTTCTGCAGCGACGCAAAGACATTTTGAGCCGTAACGTTGCCGCTGGAATCGCGCTTATCGAATATATCCTGGGCCGTCAAAGCCACCGGGAATGTAATGCCCGTGGGATCGGCGGCTTGAGCCGTAGCCTGGGTCTGAATCAACTGCTGGACGCCGGTGGCGCTGGTCGGATCAACCTGGTAGGCCGGCGAACCGCTCTGGTCTCCGCTGAAAATGTACACGCCATCCACCGAGGTCCGGCTGATGGAAACCATTTGCGAGATCAGGCCTTGGATCTGGCTGGCAAGCGTGGCTTGCTGGCTCGGGTTGGCCGTGCCCAGGCTCCCGCTGCCCTGGAGGCCAAGACTAGCCGCATTGTCCATCAGTTGTACGGCGGATTGCAGCGCGGAGTCAGCAGCCTGAGCTTGAGCCTGCACGATGGTGAGGTTTTGGTCCACCTGCGTTGCGTTCCCGAGATCGGCGCGCGCCTGGAAAATATCGCCCACCGACTGGGGCGCGTCCGAAGCTTTGTTCACGCGCAGTCCGCTCGATAGAGCCGTCTCGGCGGTGTTCATCTGGTTCTGCAAGTTATTTATCGACGCCAGGAATTGCTCGCCGGCCGCATTTAAGCCATCAATCATGATTGCCTCTCCATATCTTTTTATTGGATGTCGAGGAGCGATTGCGCCAACTGGTCTACCACGCTGACGATCCGGCTGGCTGCCTGATAAGCGCGCTGCATTTGTACCAGGCGAATGGCCTCTTCGTCTAGCGAGACTCCCGAAAGCTGCTGGCGGAGATTCTGAGCCTGAGCGAGCATGCTCTGCTGCGCTGTGGCCTGCGTAGTCGCCGTGGCGGCAGCGTTTCCGACAGTCGCGACCATAGAGCCAAAGTATTGCGTGAAATTCTGCCCATTGATCTGACTGGTGGAAGCCAGACCGGCCAAGTTGAGGGCGTTGCCGTTCGATACCAGCGGAGGCCCGGTCTCGACCGGCGCCAATTGACTGGCAGTGATGGAGGGATTCACAGCCAGAGTCGCGGCCGAATCGGTGGCCGAAGTTGCGTCATAGGTAAACAAGGGCGCACCGGCTTGATAGGGCGGCGTCGAAGTCGTCGAGCCTTGCGTCTGCAGGGCGTTGACAGCGTCGGCCAAGCCTTTGGCCAATACATTCAGCTCGCCCGTTTGATTCGCCCCGCCCGCCAGCGACGGCAGCAGGGTGTTCCTGACCGATAACAAGCCGGCCAAACCGCCGGATGTTATCTGCGACGTCACGTCGTTCCCGCCGCTATCGACAATTTGAGTATTGGGCGCGCCGCCCGGATTCGGAGCGCCGGTGGTGTTCTGCGGTTGGACCTTCAACGTGTTCACCTGAGTGCCGATTACCAGCGGAGTCTGGCCGCCCAGCAGTACGGTCACGGTATTGCCGTTGCCCTGTATCACTTGAACATTGGCCAGGTTCGACAGGTTATCGAGAGTGCTGGTTAACTGAGCTTTCAGACCGGCGTCCGGCGCCGTTTGGTTCCCGATGGCCGCATTGTAACCCTGAATGAGTGCCGCGTCCTGATTGATCTGGGCGACCGTGGATTGAATGTCTCCATCGGTGGTGGTCCGAATGGAATCGAGCTGACTGGCAGACTGCTGGAAGGCAGCCGATACTTGCGAGGCGGCGCTGAGGACCGCGCCTCTAGCAGTCGGGTCGCCGGGATTCGCGCTCCAATTGGAGAAGCTTTGGAAAAGATTATTGAGAGCTGACGGAATCGGGCTGTTGGCTGAAACATCGAAGACACTCTGCAGTGGCGCTAGCGAAGTTTGAAGCTGCTGATACTGGCCGAGCAGCGACGTCTGCTGCTGGACCGCGGTTTCCGCGAATTGGTTGGTAGTGTCTTGGGTGTGTTCCTGGACGCCGCCGAGAAGGCCGTTCTGCGGCTGAAAGCTCAATGAATCGAAAACCGGGACCTGATCGGCATAGCCAGGAGTGTTGGCGTTAGTGACGTTGTTCTGCGTGACGTTGAGCCCGGTTTCGAACGCTTTGAGCGATTCGCCTGCCGTGCCGAGAGCTGAAAAAAGATTGCCCATGCTGCCTTATCCTTCCACCGTCAGACGATTGACCAGAATCAGCGGAGCGGCCTGTCCCTGTTCGGTGTAGCCCGCGCGCTTGGTTCGAACAACCCGCAGCCAGTTGGAGAGCAATTGGTCAGCTTCGGCGAAGAATTGAGCCAGTACGGCGACTTGATCCTGCAGATCCTCGACTTCGGATCTCATTTCCAGATCGAGCCGCGTGCCGCTCTTTTTCAGGATTGCGGCAGCGCAGCCTAACTGGACCTCAATGTCGCGCAGGATGGCGGCAGTGCGCTCGGCGCTCTCGATGGAAGGCTTGGACAGAAGACCACGGACCTCACGCATGTGCGCCTTGGCCGCGTGGATACACTCCCGAGCATCGCCGTAAGCGGTTCCATCCCCCATGCTTGTACTCAACTGACCTGACTTACTCTCCTAACAGGTTCGCTTCTATCAGCGCATGACCTACAGCCAGCGGATCGTATCGATACTGTTCTTTCACGATCGCCGTTCTGAGCTGCAGGATGCGCTCCAACCTAGCCTGCTGGCCGGCGTTGGAGGCCTGCTGCACCAGGTTCGTAGCTAGCGACAGAGCAATCTGGTCGTTGACCGGGGTGGGTGCTTTCGGGGCCGCGCTGCTAGCCGGAGCTTCCGGTGTTACAGCGCTGCTAACTTCGCGCGATTGTTGTGCCCTTTCCAGGTTTACGCCTGGAAGGTCGGGAGTTTCTCCGTTTTTGACAATCATCGCTTCACCTACCAGATCCTCTATCGAAGTTCCTTTCGCAAAATTGAAGATTTTTTTAGCTGGCCTCGGGCCTTTCCGCCCCGGCCGGCCCCTGCTCATATGGCCGCATGACGATCTGATGGACCTTTACCAAAAGGTCCACCTCACCTTTGGGTACCCGAAGGCTGTCGGCTATCCTCTCGACCGGTTGCCCCAAACGGTGCATTTTCAATACCTTACTGCGTACTGTGCCATTCAGACTGGCGGGCTTTCCAGTTCGAATCTCGATGCCTGGCGCCGCCGGTTCCAGTTCTTCGATCTTCTTTTTCAGTTCGCCGACGGCGGGACTAAGGTCCGTAGTTTGCTCCATCTGCGCCTCGAATTTGGCGAGGCGGATGCGCAACTTTTCGACCTTCCGGTTGAGCGCTGAAAACAGACCCAGAAAGGCGACCAAACTGATCGCAAGGCTGATATACGGTAGTAGGTTGATGGCTAGTTGCATATTCATCCCCTCAGCCTTTCTGAAAGATTGAGCAGTTCGTTTTGCCCCTCGGGCTCTGACTTGTCCGCCGGACCGGCTATTCGGGTAACCCGAACACCGTAGTTGCCGCCGACCACCACCACCTCGCCATGGGCGATTACTTTGTCGTTTACGATAACTTCCACTGGATCGTTAGGAGAACAATCCAGCTCCACTACTGAGCCGCTGCCAAGTTGCGCCACATCCCGCAAACAAAGCTGGGTTCGCCCGAGCAGCACCCGGATTGGGAGCTTCACGCCCAGCAGCAGGGGCGCCGCTAGAGACAAACTCGAAGCCGGCGACTGCGGACTCATAGCATCCGTACTCAAACCGATGGTCCCGGTTTCCGACCGTCCCTGGTCGGCATTCTCGGTTTGTTCCATGCTTTCGTTGGATTCGTTCATTAAAGGATTCCTCTGCTGCTCGGCCATTTCTTGTTCATGTAGGCTCGGAGGCGCAGCACCGCCTGTGACTTCAATTGGCAAACGCGGGTAGTGTGAATTCCCAAAATTTCAGCGATGTCCTGGAGGTTCTGCTCTTCCTTGTAATAGAGCGTGAGGATGGTGCGCTCCAGCTTGGGCATCTTCTCGACGCCCTCGGCCAGCAGCTTCTGCAGTTCGGCGCGTTCCAGGATGCGGGCTGGCTGGTTCTCTTCATCCTGCGGCACGTAGCGCAAAAGCTTGCTTTCCGAACTTCCTTCCGATACTTCGTCCAGGCTGCCCAGAGTGACGCTGCGGAGCTCGGCCAAACTGTCTTGGTATTCGGCCAGCGGAAGATGCAACTCGGCAGCGATCTCTTCCTCGGTGGGGGCACGCTGCAAGCGTTGCTCGACCACCGCAATGGCGGCTTCCATCTGCTTCATCCGTTTTCGCTTGTGCGGGGCTACACCGTCCAGTCCGCGGATGCTGTCCAGAATGGCGCCGCGAATTCGATGCTCGGCGTAGGTCTTGAGCTTGGCATTGAAACCCGGGTCGAAGCTATCAACGGCGTGGATGAGCCCGATGACGCCGGCCGAAATGAGGTCTTCCAAAGTTACTGATCCGCCGAGTCTTTCATGAATGCGGATGGCGATCCAACGTACGTTCGGCAGATGCTCGAGGATCAAGCGTTCTCGCTCATCGGTCGCCGGAACTTGTGCGTAAAGGGCCGCGTTCATGATTGCTTCAATATGTTCGCATTCGATCTCGTCTAGGCAGCGGATATCGCGCCGGCCCTTTCACGCGCGAACAAGGGCTCTAGCAGCGTCTCCAGGTTGGCCGCCTCCAGATCCTCGGGAATACTTTGGCCATTAGCGAAGAACGAGAGCGACTTCGCCGCCTGGATGGCGGTTGAAACAATCGCCCCGAACGACTCGGTCTCGTCGAGTTTGGTGAACAGCAGGAAGTCTGGCTTAAATTCTTCGAAATGGCGGACCACGCGGCCCAGATCCGCGCTCTTCATCGAGGCGGGCAGAACCAGGTGGACTTCCTTGTGGTTGAGCCGGGCCAGGAAACCGCTCAGGTCCCGTGCGCCTTCGAAATCGTTTCCGCTGTAGCCCGGCGTGTCGATCAGCAGGACATTCTTGCTTCGAAACTCGTCCACCGCTTCGATAAATTCCCGCATGGTGCTGGCCGCTGTAAAGCCGGTCCCGAGAATTCCAGCGAAGCTGCGCAGCTTTTCATGCGAGGCCACGCGATAGGGATCCATCGAAATGATGCGCACCGGAACGCGACGCGCCAGAAACTCCTGAATCGCGATCTTAGTAAGCGTCGTGGTTTTGCCGGCGCCAGGAGGTCCGGCAAAGACTAAAATCCGGTTGCCTTCCTGCTCCTTACTTTCGTGGGGAGGCGCAATCCGCAGTTGCTTGCGAATGCATTCTTCGGCCAAGCCGTGCAGCAGATCGATTCCGGCGGCGGATCGTTGCGCGGGAGGAAGAGCCTGCCATAACGTCGCTACCTGGTCCGTGATTTGCCGCACCAGACTGCTATCCAGGCCAGCGCCTGCCAGCTCGCGGTACAGCTCGTCGATATCCGGATCGGAACCTTGGGCGCGGGCGTTATTCAGTTGCAATACTCGCTTGATGTCTTCTAATTGCGCGCGGAGCACTTGCAGTTCCGCGCTGAGATCTTTGGACGGCGGGCGCGGTGTGGCAGCGGCGGGGATATTCTCGCCGGAATCCGGCGCTCCAAACACTACCTCGTAAGCGCCCAGGTGCCGGGCTTCGGCCGCGGCGCGTCTGGATGTGACCAACATGGCCTCCGTCCCAAGCTCCTGGCGGGCCTTTTGGATCGCCTGCTCAACCGAGCTGGCGTAATACGATTTGATCTTCATGGAAGCTGCTCCTTGTTCCATTGGGGCCTCATCCGATCCACCCCAGCGACTTCACTTTTATTTCCGGCGGAACCTCGTTGTGCGAAAGTACCGCCACCTCTGGAAACGCGGTCTCGAGCAACTGCTTGACGAAGTAGCGTATGGCGGGATTGGTCAGGACGATGGCCGGGGAATCCGGACGTTCCAGCTTGCGGGTAAGACGGCCGACAAATTCGCGCGCCGCCTGCGGTGCAAGACTCAATACGCTGTTATGTTCACTATGCTCCACAGCCGACTCCACGGTCTGTTCGGCCGATGGCTCCACCAGGTACGCGGCTATTTCGCCCTGCGGATTGGCGTGCGATTTCACGATTACCCGGCGAATCGCCTGGCGCACATACTCGGTCAACAATACTGGATTCTTGCTCATCTGCGCGGCTTCGCTGAGGGCCTCCAGGATCGTCACCGAGTCGCGAATCGGAACCCGCTCGCGCAACAAATTCTGGAGGACACGCTGCACCACGGCGAGCGAAAGCAGCTTCGGAACCAGTTCCTCCACTACCTTGGGATTGCCAAGCGCCACGCGATCACAGAAGCTCTTGGTATCTTGCCTGGTAAACAGCTCATGGGCATGCCGCCGGACCACTTCCGAGAGGTGCGTCCCAAGCACGCTGACATCGTCGACCACGGTATAGCCGCGCGAGCGCGCGAAACCGGCCCGCTCATTAGGAATCCAGAGCGCCGCCAAACCAAAGGCCGGATCCTTGGTGGGCTTTCCTTCCACGCTGCCGTCCATTCCGCCGGCTGGAATGGCGAGCTCATGGCCGGCTGGGAGTTCATAGCGGGCGATCTCAACGCCTTTCAGGACGATCGAGTATTCGCGCGATCGCAGCGCCAGGTTGTCGTTCACCTTCACCGGCGGCAGATAGTAGCCCAACTGCGTCGCCAGGTTCTTGCGGATTCCCGCGATGCGTTGCAACAGAGGCGAGTTTGCGCCGCCATCCACCAGGCGCACCAAGCCCAGCCCGACCTCGACCGTCAGCGGATCTACCTGCAGCAAAGCCTCCACATTTTCCTTGGCAGGTTTCCCCGCCGAATCCGTCGAAAGCGTGACATCGCTGTCATGTTTTCGACGCTTTTGCCAGGAGAGCGCGCCCAGTCCGCCGCCCAGCGCCAGGAAGGGAATGGTGGGCAAGCCAGGCATCAAGGCCAACGCTACCAGCACTCCACTGGCGAGCAGCAACGGCTCCGGCTTCCCGAACACTTGGCTATGAACCAGCGCACCGAGGCGATTGTCGGAGCTGGCGCGGGTGACAATCAGGCCTCCGGAGATCGAGATCATCAAGGCCGGAATTACGGTGACCAGCCCGTCCCCGATGGTGAGCACGGTGTACGTCTGCAGAGCGTGTCCCAAGTCCATGTGATGCTGCAGAACACCGATGAGAAACCCGGCGATGATATTCACGCCGGTGATGATGATGCTGGCGATGGCATCGCGCTGGGTAAAACGTGATGCCCCGTCCATGGCGCCGTAGAACTCGGCTTCCCCGCTCAGTTCCTTGCGCCGCCGCCGCGCTTCGGTTTCGTCGATCAAGCCGCCGTTGAGGTCGGCATCAATGGACATTTGCTTGCCTGGCATGGCATCCAAGGTGAAGCGCGCGGTCACTTCCGAAATGCGGACCGAACCGTGATTGATGACCACATACTGGATGGCGATCAATACGCAGAAGATCACCGCGCCGATGATATAGTTACCCCCCACCACGAAGCTGCCGAAGGCTTCGATCACCCGTCCGGCCGCGGACGTCCCGGTATTTCCATTGAGCAGAATCAGGCGCGCCGACGACACGTTTAGTGCCAGGCGAAACAGCGTCAGCAGTAGCAGTACAGTCGGGAAGACGCTGAATTCCACAGGCCGGCCGATGTACATCGCCACCATCATCACGATGACCGACATCATCAGGTCCATCACGATCAGGAAGTCCAGGATGAAGCTGGGCAGCGGCGTGATGAGCGCTATCACGATCATCAGTACCGCGATCGGGACGCCGAGCTCGCCTAAGTTGGACAGACGCGTGGCAACCAGCGCGGGGGATTGCGCCGGGGTAGCCGTCATTGCTTGCGCCTGAGCCATAACAAAACTACACGCACGCTTCGAGTGACTTGAACTTCGAGATCAAGGTGGTACGTTTCATGTTCAACATGCTGGCGGCCCGCGCTTTGTTGCCGCCGGATTTTTGCAGCGCTCTCTCCAGCAGCCGCCGCTCGATCCCCATGATGAGCTCCTCGAAGTTAATTCCCGACTCGGGCACGTCCAGCAAGGCCAAAGGATCCAGCTCAGCCGCGAGCATATCCATGGGAAGATCAAAATCCTTCGGATACAACGTAGTCCGTGCACCGCTCAATGCCACCGCCGATTCGAGCGCATGCTCGAGCTGACGCACGTTGCCCGGCCAGCCATAGCGCACTAGCACTTCCAGAGCTGCTGGATCAATTCGCTTGGGAGCCGCGGACTCCTGCTCGGCAACTTTTTCGAGAAAATGCTGGGCCAGTTCCGGAATGTCCGAAAGCCTCTCGCGGAGAGGCGGCATCTTCAGCGCGACGACGTTCAACCGGTAATACAGATCCTCGCGGAAACGCCGCTGCGCGACGGCTCTTATCAGGTTCTGGTTCGAAGCGGCGATTACTCGCACATCCACGGTGAGCGGCTCCGAGCTGCCAATGCGCTGCACCTCGCGCTCTTGCAAAACGCGCAGGATCTTGGTCTGCAACTGCAGCGGCATCTCTCCGATTTCGTCTAGGAAAATCGTCCCGCGGTGAGCCTGTTCGAACAGTCCGACTCGCGCATTCACGGCGCCAGTGAAAGCTCCCTTGGTGTGCCCGAAGAGTTCGGCTTCCAGCAAATGATCCGGAAGAGCGGCGCAGTTAATGGCCACCATTCTCGATGCCGAGCGATTGCTGGCCATGTGAATGGCGCGAGCGGCCACTTCCTTGCCAGTTCCCGTTTCGCCGGTAATCAAGACCGTGGACCGGCGGTGCCCCACCAAACCGATCACCTCAATCACTTCCCGCATCGGCTCGCTCGACCCCACCAGCAGATTGCTCCAGCTCATGGGCCGCTTCGTCACCATCCGGGCTGGCGAGAATCGCTGGCGAAGCGCAGCTAACAACACCTCTCGAAGTTCTTCCAGCGGCACGGGCTGGGAGATGTACTGAAACGCGCCCAGGAGCGTCATCCTAGCGCTCCGGGTGACTTGACCGTCCGGCTCGTAAACCACCACCGGGGCCTGTTCGCCGGCATTGCGAAGTTGGGTGAACAACTCCTCGACCGGACAATTCCGGATGGGCAGGTGAATCAGAATCGCCTGCACCGGGCTCCGCCGCAAAACTTCCAGGGCGGAAGCGAGGTTCTCCGCAAAAACAGGTTCGAATTTGCCGCCGGTGTCAGGGTCTAGGAAAGTATCTGGCGCTGGCCCATCGCTGGATATCCACAGTACCCTGTCCACACTACAACTCACCACCGAATAGTAGTCAGCCACCTTGAGTTTTACCTTAAGACTAGAAATCGGTGGTTCGGGGGTAACACTTGATACTTCAGTGACTTTTCTTATGAGGGAGCGGCTGTTCCCCCCAAATGCGGGGGGCGCGCTAAGATTTCCTCTAAAAGTTCTAAAGGTCATCGATATGGAATTCGGAACATGACTTCGTCGACCCGTCAGAAAGAATATCTTGCGATTCGGATCGAGACCGCATCGCCGATGGAGCTGGTCCGCATCCTGTACGAAGGCGCCGTGCAGTCGGTCGAGGGAGCCATCCGGGCGCTGCATTCCGGTGACATTCTGGGCCGGGGACAAGCCATAAACAAAGCCATCGAGATCCTGGCAGAGCTGCGGGTTTCCTTGCGTCGCGACGTCGAGGAGCAGTACTCGAATACGCTGGCCGAGTTGTACGGCTATATCCAGCACCAATTGATTCGGGCACATGCCGAACAGTCCGAGAGCTTGCTCCAGGAGGCTTCGCGGCTGCTCAACACTCTGCTGGAAGGCTGGTCCGGCGCGATCGAAAAATCCAGCGGTGCCCAGGCAAACGGGAGCAGCAGCGAAATAAGCCAAGCGGCGGAACCCGTTATGGCAGCGAATCCGTATTCGTCGTCGTCGCCAGGCCCACGGCTGGAGAGCCGGACTTGGCAGCTTTAGCGGCACCGCGATCGATTCCCGCCGTCACCAGCTTTGCAATTCCGAATCCGCCCTTCGCGCTCATCGCTTGGGCAAACTGCTGTTCGGCCATTTCCACCGCCAGCGAACCGGCCTGATCGTCGCCCGTTCCCAGCCACCCGCCATCGGATGAATCGCGGGAGGCTTTCAAAATCTGGCCCAACATCAGGGCCTCGAATTGCTTGGCCGCGTCGGCGATCTTGGATGGGTCGGAAGAGGATGCCTTGTTCAGAGCCTCCTGGAAGCTAGCGCCGGATGGGTCGGATGTGGCCGCCGTCCGTTGAGGAAGAGTGGAAGGGGAGTGCGTGGGTTCAATATTCATATGTCGTAGCGCACCCTAGATCACCTCAATTTCCGATTCCAATGCTCCCGCGCTCCGCAGCGCCTGCAGGATCGCGATGATGTCGCGCGCCGTCGATCCGATAGAACTGAGCGCGCGCACCAGCTCCTCCACCGTCGCGCCCTCTTTGAGGACGACATTGCGCGCCTTCTGTTCCTTGGCCCCCACATTCACTTGCGGAACAACCTCGGTAGTGCCTGTCGACAGCGGGTTGGGTTGCGAAACGTTGAAAGCGGTCTGAATTTCCACGGTGAGACTGCCGTGCATAATGGCGACCGGTGAAACGCGGACCTCCTTGCCCATCACGATCGTTCCGGTCCGCTCGTTGATGACTACCTTGGCCGGCCGGTCTGTTTCGACGGTCAGGCTTTCCAGCTCAGCCACGAATTCGGCGCCCCGTGATGAGAAGGCCGGCGGAACCGCAATGCTCACCAAGCCGGAGTTGTCGGCATGAGCGATGGACGGCGAGGCTGAGAAGTGATGATTCACGGCTTCAGCGATTCTCACAGCGGTGGTGAAGTCGGCATCATGCAGTTGCAGCTTGACCTGATTGGCGGGCGCCGCTGAAGGCGCCAGACGTTCGATGCTGGCGCCGGCCGGTATGCGTCCGACGGTGGGATGATTGACCGTCTGGCTGGTACCTGCAGCGCCAACCACGAACCCGCCGGTTACCACTGGGCCTTGCGCAACGGAATACACTTGCCCGTCGATGCCCCGCAAGCTGGTCATTATTAGAAGACCGCCTTGAAGGTTGGATGCGTCGCCGATGGCGGCCACTGTCGCGTCAATGTGCGATCCAGGCTGTGCAAAAGGTGGCAGGGTCGCGGTGACCAACGCAGCGGCGGTGTTACGAATTAGGATCTGCAAAGGCTGGACCGTTACACCCATCTGTTGCAGGATATTAGTGAGGCTTTGCGCGGTGAATAAAGTCTGGCGCTTGTCGCCGGTGCCATTGAGGCCCACCACCAGGCCATAGCCCACTAGTTGGTTGTCCCGCACTCCCTCCAGCGACACAAGTTCCTTCAGCCGAACTTCACGCGTTCCGGCCAGCGCCGGCAGCACCGCTACAAGAATCGATAAAACTTGTTTGGATCGAATCCACATGGCTAGAAGGGCAACAAACCCAAAAGCAGGCGGTACAGGATGAAGGGCCTGTGGACCGAATCTCCAATCACACCCTTGCCGTTCACCAGCAGTTCCATCTGCGCGACACGGTCGGAAGGGATGGAGTTGGTGGTGTCTATATCGACGGGCCGCACCACTCCGCGGATCGTGATCACCTGGTTTTCGGCATTCACTTGCACGCGCTTGATTCCCTCCACCACCAGGTAGCCGTTGGGTAGCACGTTGACCACGCGCGCGCTCACAGTGGCCGTCAAGGTGGTTCCGCGGCTGGTTTCGCCCGTGCCTTGCAATTGTGTAGCGGTGTTGGCCTTCGCCAGATTTGCCAATGGACCGGTGGCTTTGGTTATGCCCCCGGCCGCTGTGATCGAACTTTGGACGCCAGACGTCCTCTGGGTCTTTACATCGCCGGTGGCGACGGCCGAGGCCTTTTCGATAACGACAATGGTAACCAGGTCGTCGACGCGACTTGCTCTCAGATCCAATCCCAAATTGGTGTAGATGGCGTTGGACGACCAAATGGCGCCCGGTGCTCGCGCCGCCTGCGACGCGCTATTGTTCTTGTTCGCCTCGGTGATGTATTGCTTCAGCGGAGAAGGTGTCTCTGCTTCCGGCTTTTTCTTTTTGCTGAATATGCCGGCCGACGCCGATATTTGTAGCAACAGAACGATCAAGAGACGCGTCTTCATTGCACCCTCGCCAGCAGGCCGGCTGCGCCAACCATGACGATGGCTCGTCCCTTGGCCTCGATGCGCGCGCGAAACAGCTTTCCAGTGCCCGGATTACGCAAGGAAATCACATCGCCCTGTCTTCCAGTCGCTTCCGCCACGGCTTGTAGTTCCAATTGGGCCGCTCCCGATACCACCGTAACGTCCACCATGTCTCCTCTTTCCACCTGAAACGCTTCCGCGAGGTCCGACCGCCGAATCGGCAGTCCCGCGCGAATGGGCCGTAGCGACATCCGTCCGATCACCTCTTCCAAAGTACGGGCAGTGTCGTTCCGCAGCGGGAAGTCTTCAAAGGTCTCGATTCGCACCTGGTCTTTTTCTACTGGTTTGCCAGCGGCCAAGCCCTTTACTGCGATTACGCGCGTCATTGTCGCCGCCATCCTCACGCGCGCCCAAACGAAGAATCTCCGTGGGGATTGATAGAGGATATAGCCTTTCCAAGTCACGGCTGTCGATGGATCGGTGTTCGTGGCTGCCGTCAACCCGCTCTGTGGAAACACCAGCGTGCCCTCGGGCGCTGGCGAGTTGCTCATCGCGAGAACCTCCACGCGCGCTTCGGGATTTTTGAGACCTTCACGAATCGCGCTTCGCACGGCGTCTTCGGTGAGGCGCCGCAATTTCCATTCGAAGCACGCCCGCGAGTCGTTGGGAACCGGGATGCCATATGAGGCCCCAATGCGTTTCAACTCGGCGATTTGGAAGAACCGGCGTGCGCCTGGAGCCGGGGAATAACCGATAACCGTGTCCCGGGGCATAGCCGCGAACACGGGCAAAGCGTTGGCTAGGTCGGCGCCGAATATCTGCTCGCCACTTACAATCTGACATGCGGGATGACCCATCATTGTTACCAAGACAAACCAGGGGATCATTGCTTGAGATTGTTGACTTGCTGGTACATGTCGTCCGCGGCCTTGACTACTTTGGAGTTGGCCTCATAGGCTCGTTGGCTGACGATCAGATTGATGAACTCGTTCACTACGCTCACGTTCGACTGCTCGGTATAGCCCTGCAACAACTGGCCAATGCCTTCCTGGCCGCCAGGGAGTCCGATCACCGGGTCGCCGGACGCGTCTGTCGGCTGAAAGAGATTGCTTCCGATGCTATTCAAACCGGAAGGATTGGCAAAAGTAGCGAGCTGAATCTGGCCCGCCTGCTGCGATGCTGTTTGTCCAACCTGCGAATAACTGACCGTTCCGTCGGGGGCGATCGTAAGTGACGTCGCATTTTGCGGAATCGTAATCGGCGGATTGAGTAAGTCGCCGGCCGCATCTACAACCTGTCCGTTTCTGTCCAAATGAAAATTCCCGGATCGGGTATACGCCAGGTCGCCCGTGGCTCGCTGGATCTGGAAGAAGCCCTGGCCTTGAATGACCAGGTCCAGTGGATTGTTCGTTTCCGAGAAATCGCCTTGCGAGAACACGACCTCGTTGGAGACGGCCTTAGTGCCCAATCCTAATTGGAGGCCGGTAGGAACCGTGGTTTGTTGGCTGGCGGCGGCACCCGGTTGGATCAGGTTCTGGTAAAGCAAATCTTGAAACTGCGCGCGCCGCGACTTGAAGCCCGTGGTGTTTGCATTGGCGATGTTGTTGGCGATGTTATCCACGTTCAACTGCTCCGCGTTCATTCCGCTGGCTGCGCTAAAAAGAGCTCGAATCATTTTCTATCTCCTCTATCTCGTATACCAATCCCCGGTCTCGGTCCAATCCTCGGTTACTAAACCTTGGCTACTTCCTCGATGGCCTGACGATTCATGTCACTGGAAAGCGACAGTGCCTTTTGCATCATTTCGAACTGCCGCGTGACGCTTACCAGCCGCACCGCACCTTTGGCGGGACTGATATTGGCGTCTTCAATTTTTCCCTGATGGACCTCGATATCCGTAGCGTCCACGGGTTTCTGGTCAGTGGGATTCTTGAAATATGTGTTGGCTTGCTTGGTCAGAACCGACGGGTCATTGAAGTTGACCAGCTTGAACTGTCCCAGGAGCTGCCCGTGCTGGTGAATGCTGCCATCCTGCGCTACATCGAGTGGCGCGGTGAATTCGGCCTCGATCGGTTGTCCATTTTGATCCAGCAGCGTGTAGCCGTCGCCGGTCACCAGCGTGCCCTTTTTCGAAATGTGAAAACTCCCGTTGCGCGTATAAAGCGGACCCGAGGGGCCGTTGACGACGAAAAACCCCTTACCTGAGAGGCCGAAGTCCAGCGGGTTATTGGTAGGCTCCAGCAGACCTTGCCCGAAATCCGTCCATTGCCGCTCCACCGTGGGCAGTGTGGCAGCGGGGGTCGTCTCGTCTCCGATGGCTGCTTCGGAGGTGTACAGCGAATGGAACTCGCCATCGCCCTTGTATCCGCTGGTAGAGCTGTTGGCGATGTTGTTTGCCAGCAGATCCAGCGACTGTAGACTGGCCCGCATGGAACTTGCGGCTATAACGCTGATCTGATCCATAGAGTGACCATTGCGTTTGCAAGTGCGCGGCCAAAGTAAGTCGTGCAAAGAAAGTTTATAAGTTGCTTTCGCTTTTGCGATATGACCACTACAGATGGGCCTCGAATTTCGTCGAGACTAAGTCGCCGCCCGGCGATTTCTCGACGATTCCGCGTTCTAAAGCGCTGAAAACCTTGCCTTGTTTTTTGGCCGCGAACCTGCATTAGTGCCGCCGTAATGCTTACTGCTCTCGCGCCCTCTGGTCCGGTTGCGCAATCAGTCCCAGCCTCTCCTCCGAGCACTACGGGCAGTACGCAATCGGGCCGGCGCGAAAGTTTCAAAGATGTCTATCAGAGCGTCCCTAGTGAAGACCAGTCGCAGAGTGATGCCGCAACGAAGCAGAAAGCCCCCGTTGCGTCGACCGCTACCAAATCCAAGAAGACCAGCGACGGCAACGACAAGGTAGACGTGACGGCAACTCCTATGCCGAACCTGATGGTTGTTCAGAAAAACCCTCTGACGTTTTCGATTCCTTCGATCCCATTGCCAGGGCACGAGGTCCAATCGCTGCCGGTTTCAGATGAAGCACCCAGTCCGGCCGAGAATCAGTCCCAGTCTTTTATGCAGTCCGGTGCTAACGTCGCTAGCTCCGCCGCTGCCCCTGGTTTGAACCTGCCGCTTCCAAAGGCCGGTCCGGTCGCTCCTCTTGCTATAGCTCCAGCGGACGAAAAGCTGGCCTTTTCAGCTCGGCTAACGCAATCCGACTCGCCACCTGCGCCGGTGCAAGCAACACGAATATCAACTCTTCCGCCGAGCCGCTCGCAGACAAGCGAACAAACCCGGACCGCTGCCGAGCCAACCGCAGCGGCGCCATCCGGTAAGGACCCGTATCCGACGGCCGACTCCAAAAAAACTAACGCCCCGGAGACGGTGCTACCGGTCCGCGAGATTTCTCCCGCTTCCGTGCTTGATCTTCGGCAGCCCGCTTCCCCGCCCCAACACGCCGAGTCCACTCCGGCGGCACCAGCGCGCAGCCTCGCTATTCAGGACATTCAGCCGGCTTTGCCGGAGATGCCTAAGCCGCCCGCGAGCACGGAAATCATGCTGCAGTTGGCCGGGCAGAACCAGTCCACTGCTTCGGTGCGCGTAGTGGACCGGATGGGCACTATCAACGTTACCGTGCACGCCGCCGACGCCGATCTGAGAAGCTCGCTACGCTCCAATCTTAGCGACCTGGCTTCACAGCTCACCGGCCAGGGCTACAAGACAGAAATGGTAAAACCCGCGGTTTTGGCAGCCAACGCGGACAACCAACACGATTCGCGACAGAGCGGCCGGGATGCTTCCGGCCAGCAACAACAACACCAATCCACGCCAGACGACCGCCAGAACCCACGCGATCGGCGCGCCAATTCCGGCCGCTGGCGCGACCAGCTTGAACAAGAAACGTCCGGTACTCCCGGCGCACCAGGAGGTAAGAGCTAATGCAAGTATTAAATACACCTGCCATTGCCGCGAATCCCGCGGTGCCGGCTACTACGCCCACGCCGTCCAATTCGTCATCCAGCATCACGAACCCCAATGCGCCTGGCTCGCTTACCAACGAGACCACGTTTCTGCAGTTGCTCATGGCGCAGGTCCAGAATCAGGATCCGATGAATCCCACTGACAGCACGCAATTCGTGGGGCAACTGGTGTCATTCAGCCAACTTGAGCAACTGCTCGGCATCAATCAGGGGGTCCAGACGTTGGTAACAGACGCGTCGACTCCAACGTCCACGCCGGCAACGCCAGCGACACCGACAACACCTATAACGCTGCCGGCGCCAACCACGACCAGCCCGATGCCGGCCTCGATCATTACTTATAATTCAATACTGCAATAAAACGGAGAAAAACAATGGGAGCCTTTTCAATCGCTTTAACCGGACTCAACGCGGCCACAACCGCTCTGAACGTTGTAGGAAACAACTTGGCCAATCTGAACACCGTTGGTTTCAAGGATGTCTCAACGCAGTTCACGGACCTCATCGCGCAAGAAATCGGCCAAGGTACCTCGCAGGTCGGCGAAGGCGTTTCGCCGCCCCTCACGGAGCGCCAGTTCCTGCAGGGGTCCCTTCAGCTCACCTCGGGTGCGTTCGACGCCGCGATTCAGGGCAACGGGTTTTTCGTCGTCCAAAATAGCGCGGGCTCGACTGAGTACACTCGGGCCGGCAATTTTCAACTGTCAGCAAATGGCACCTTGCAAACCGCCACCGGGGAGAATGTGCAAGGTTGGAGCGCGACCAACGGGGTCTTGAACACCACCGGGCCGATCGGAAATATTGTCGTGCCCAGCAACGCTCTGGTGAACCCCTCGGCGTCCACTCAATTCGCGCTCAACCTGAATTTGAACTCGAATGGTGTAGTCGGAGATCCCACCACCGGCAGCTTTTCGTCTCCCATCCAGGTGGTCGATTCTCTCGGCGCCACGCACACGCTGACGGTGGACTTTACCAAGACTGGCCCCAACGCGTGGAGCTACAACGTTACCATTCCGGGTCAAGACCTGGCCTCGGGAAAAGCCGGAACGCCTTCCTCGGTCGCCAAAGGTAACCTCACGTTCAACGCGCAGGGACAGCTTACGTCTCCCGCCGCCGGAAGTCCTGTGGCAGTCGCGATCACCGGCCTGGCAGATGGAGCGGCGGATCTCAATCTCAACTGGAGTCTCTACGGCGCTAACGGCGCGTCCACTCTGACGCAGTTTTCCTCCGCGTCGGCGCTGTCGGGCAGCACCCAGGACGGAGTCGCGGCCGCCCAATTGACTCAAGTCGGGCTCGATAACAATGGTCAAGTGCTCGCCCATTATTCCAATGGATCCTCATTAGTGCTCGCGCAAGTAGCGCTGGCCGGAATCAGTAACCCCGAGTCGTTGGTCTCCGTCGGCAACAACAATTTCCAGGTGAGCGCCAGTACCGCCACACCGGTGGTGGGAACCCCCGCAACGGGTTCGCGTGGATCCATTGAAGGCGGAGCGCTGGAGGCTTCCACGGTAGATATCGCCAAAGAGTTCACGAATTTGATCGTTTACCAGCGCGCTTACCAGGCGAATTCCCGGGTTATTTCAACCACTGACCAAATCGTCCAAGACCTGATTTCTCTCATACACTAACCGATGAACGCCTCCCAGGCATTACAGCGCTTCGAAGATTTGCCGTTCCCGGCCGAGGTCGAGCTGGGCAGCCTGGTCATGACCATCGGCGAAATCTTCGAGCTTCGCGAAGGGGCCGTACTGCGAACCGATCACCCCGCCGGCGCTCCCGTCGCGCTGCAGGTGGGCGGCGTCGATCTGGCGGCGGGCGACATTGTAATAGTGGATGATTCGTTATCCATTCGCATTACCCGGCTCAGCGATAACAGCAAAGCATCTTCGGGCGGCAATGGAATTAGCTGAACAAGTCGCGATGGTGCTGGCAGTCTTCGCGCTCTTGGGATTGCTGCTTTGGTTTCTCAAACGCCGGGGGTTGGCGTCGTTAAACCTCGGCCCGCGGCGTGGCGGCAACGGCCGTCGCGTTGAAGTGCTGGAACGGATTCCGCTCACGCCTCAGCATGCCCTGCACCTGGTGCGAGTCTCCGACAAGGTTCTGCTGATCGGCACTGCGCCGTCCGGCTGCACGCTTCTCCTTGAGCCCGCCATCAAAGAACAAGCTCCCTCATTCGGCCAGGACCTGGCTCGCCTCTCCCAATGATCCGAATCGTTGCAATCCTGCTCTTGCTATTGGCGGCCGGGTCCGCATGGGCCGCACCCGCCGATCCCGTGATTCCGGTGTTCGGCGCGACTACCGCAAAGGGCGGCGTAAACCTTAGCACGCCCATGCAGATCGTCATAATGCTTACGATGCTGACGCTGCTTCCGGCGGTGGTCATGTCGGTCAGCCCGTTTCTCAGGATCATCATCGTTTTGCACTTCCTGCGCCAAGCGCTCGGCACTCAGACCACGCCATCCAACCAGGTGACCATCGGTCTTGCACTATTTCTAGCATTCCTGATCATGCAGCCTGTGGTGATGGATATCTATCATCGCGGCTGGGAGCCGGTGGAGAAGGGACAGCTCGCCTGGCAGCAAGGGTTCGACGAGGGCTCCAAACCTCTGAAAGCTTTTCTGCTGCGTTTCGCGCGCGAAAAAGATATCAAGACTTGTCTGGAGATCTCAAAGGCGGCAGCGCCCCGAACGCCCGGCGATCTCGAGCTCAGCGTCCTGGTCCCGGCCTACATTCTTTCGGAAATGAAAGCCGGCTTCCAGATCGGCGCGGTTTTGTTCTTGCCGTTCCTGATTATCGATCTGGTAGTGGCTTCGGTCACGCTTTCCATCGGTATGATCCAGTTGCCGCCGGTTATGATTTCCGCGCCATTCAAGATCCTTCTGTTCGTTCTGGTAGACGGCTGGAATCTGGTGATCGGCTCGTTGATGAAGAGCTTTTATTGAGGAACCCATGAGTCCCGATTTTGCCGTACATCTTATCAGCCAGGCCTTCTGGACCACAGTTGTGCTCTGCGCTCCTTTGCTGTTGATCGGATTCGCGGTGGGGATCGTGGTCAACATCATCCAGATCGCGACCTCGATGCAGGACGCGGCGTTCAGCACCATCCCACGATTGGCCGCCTTCTTATTCGGCTTTCTGCTCCTGATGCCTTGGATGCTGAAACAGATCTCGGCTTATTCGATCGCTCTGCTGAGCGATCTTTCGCGTTATGCTCGCTAACCCGGGGCTATCGGTCTCGCTGCTCTACGGATTTCTGCTGGTGTTGGCGCGAGTTTCCGGAGTCTTTATTTTTATTCCGCTGCCGACATTCAAGGCCGGACCCAGCGCCGCCAAGATCGTACTCGCGCTGGCTTTGACTTTTGCGCTGTTCCCGCTGTGGCCCAAAGTGGAGCCTATTCCAGCCACGATCGTGCAAGTCAGTGGTTGGATCTTTGTGGAAGCAGCCATCGGTCTGGCTGCCGGGCTGGCCGTAGCATTCATCATCGAAGGCGTCTATGTGGCCGCTCAGGCCATCAGCACGCAGGCCGGCTTCTCTTATGCCGCCTTGGTAGATCCGAATACGGAAGCCGACTCAACTGTGCTCATCATGGTCGCTCAGCTTACTGCGGGCCTGCTGTTTTTCGCTCTCGGACTCGACCGCCAACTGCTTTCAATCTTAGCCCGCAGCCTCCAAACTCATCCGCCTGGATCGCTGGTCCTTTCGCGCTCAGCGGTCGAAACACTGGCGATGCTCGGCTCCAGCGCTTTCTCCACCGGCCTGCGGCTGGTGCTTCCAGTGATGACATTGATGTTCCTGATTGATCTTTCGATCGGGCTTCTTGGTCGGCTCAATTCCCAACTGCAATTGGTCGCGCTCGCGTTCCCGATCAAAATGGTGGCATCTTTAGCCGCTTTGAGCTTTCTGATTCTGCTGGTCCCCAAGATCTACCAGCAGTCCGCTGGCGTCGCTTTCGGCGCTCTCGCCAAGGTTCTTGGATTTTGACCGCCTCCCCGATCCGATATGTCGAGCAACAGCGACCGAACAGAGAAACCCTCACCGCGGAAACTAATCAAAGCCCGTCGCGAGGGCCAGTTTCCGTCGTCGAAGGACTTCGTCAGCGGCCTGCAGTTTACGGTATTCGTCGTATTGCTAGGCGAGATGGGTCCGAAGATGTTTGCCGGTTTCAAAGACGCCGCGGGCGCGGTTCTGCAACAGGCGTTCCGTACCGATCAGGGCAACGACACGCTGTTGGAGGTGGTTCATCAGGCGTTCGCGCAAACCATATTTCCATTGATAGCCGGGAGCTCGATCCTGGTGGCTACGGGCGTGGTGTTCCAACTTGTTTCGACGCGTTTTTCCTTCAGCCTCCAGCGGCTGGCGCCAAAACCTGTAAACTTCAACCCCATTTCCAAACTCAAATCGGCGCCGCAGAAGGGCTTCTCCTCGGCCGTTCAGGCGGTGGCGCTGGTGCTCGTATTCGGCGTTCTGCTTTACTGGATCGTCGTGCAGAATGCCAGCCTTTTGCTGGCGCTGCCGCTAGCCAGCCTGCAAGTTGGGCTCGGAACCATGCGCACGCTCTGTTTCAATTTGCTTTGGAAAGGGGTGGCCTTCTTTCTTCTCTTCGGAATGATCGATATGTTCCGCCAGCAGCGCCGCTTCAATCAGCAGATGAAGATGAGCAAGCAGGAAGTTCGCGACGAACTGAAAGACACCGAAGGCAACCCGCAAATCAAGATGCGCATCCGGCGCCTGCAGCGCGATGCCCGCCGCCGCAGGATGATGGAGGATATCAAGACTGCCACCGCCGTGGTTGTGAACCCCACTCATTACGCAGTCGCGATCCGCTATCAGCACGAAATGATGTCGGCACCGGTGGTGGTAGCCAAAGGCAGGAATTACCTGGCCCTGCGCATTCGCGCGCTGGCGATGGAACATCAGGTTCCGTTAATCGAGAATCCGCCGCTGGCGCAAGCTTTGTACAAATCCGTCGACGTGGGGCAGCAAATTCCGCCGCATCTCTATCGCGCGGTGGCCGAGATTCTCGCTTACATCTACAAGCTGATGGGCGCCAAGACAATTTCGTGAACTTAGGAAATGGATTGCAAATCTACATCAGGAGTAAATAATCATGATCCAACTCAACGGCGTTTCGCCATTTTCAATCAACACGGCCAACCAGCCTACGCTGTTCAATGCGGCCGGCCAAGCTGACGTCAGCAGCTTTCAAAGCCAGCTTTCAGCGGCCCTCACCAGCACGCTGGAGCAGTTCGGCATCAATCCCAATAACGTCAATTTGAGCATTGCACCGATCGTGACTGGCAGCGCACAAACGCCGTTCACCGCCGCCGCAGAAACTGCGAGTGCTACGCCGACGCCGGCCCAATCGAGCGATAGTACGCTGGCCTGGAAAGATCCCGTGCTATCCTTCGACGCGTCCTATTGGGCCAGCCAGCCGCCGGCCGTGCAAGCTTTGCAAAAGATCGACGATCCAGCCCAGCGCGCGATGGCAGCCGCGCAACTGGCTGCTTCCGGCTATCAGATTGACACACCGATCATGGTCTGGGGGTGGGACCCTTCCAAAGTCGCAACCCTGCGGCAGGACATGGGCTACACCTGGGTTCCGTCCGCTTTCCAGAGTCCGGTAGCGGCTGCGCCTGGCCTCACCAACGGCTCGCAGTCGTACAATCCAACCAATCGGCCCGCGGGCTCAATCGCAGTGTAGGTCATGAAATTCGAGCTTGCGTTAGTGTGCGTCGTAAGCGCTTACGCGCAGACGAGCGCGAATTTCGAGGCCGGCGTGCACGCGGCCATGGCGCCTTCGTTGGCTCAGCAGCGAGCGTCCGTTCGGGCTCAGGCAGTCGCCGCTGCAAGAATGGCTGCGGCAAGCGCGGCCGGGTCATCCTTCTTCACCGATGCTCCGCCGCTCGGCTTAGGACTACTGGCCGAATGCGATCCCCTGCCCCCCGATAAGCTTAACGGCATTATTACAAGCGCCGCGCAAAAGGAAAAAGTAAGTTTTGATTTGATTAAAGCTGTAGTCGAAGAAGAGTCAGCTGCCCGCCCTTGCGCAGTCTCGTTCCGGGGTGCGGAGGGCCTGATGCAGCTAATGCCGGCGACGGCCGAACAGTTCAATGTGCAAGACCCATTCGATCCGCAACAGAATATCGATGCCGGAGCCAAGATGCTCAAGCTGCTGTTGACAAAATACGACGACGATCTCGGCTTGGCCTTGAGCGCATACAACGCGGGATCGGGACGCGTGGATCAGGAAGGCGGCATTCCACCGATTGTGGAAACGCTCAACTACGTCGCTGACATCCTACGTAAATTGCGGCCGACGGAAGGCAAACCAGCCGACCCGGCGCCAACCGTGGCCGCATCAGAACACAAAGATCAGTAGTGGCGAAGGCAAATCCTCCCGCAGTTTGAAGATTTTGCCTTCAGATGCGGCCCATCAGAAGCAGAATGATCAGGATCAGGACCACTAGTCCCAGACCACCACTCGGATAGTAACCCCAACCTCTGCTGTAAGGCCACGTAGGAAGGGCCCCCAAAAGCAGCATGATCAGGATGATAAAGAGTATCAGCGACATAGTCTCTCCTCTCTAACGCTCGTGTAACGTACTACAAAAAATCGGTCACACGTTGCTAGAGTGCAACTTAACGCCCACTCAGGCACCTGCGAGAATTGCCAGTGTGCCGCTAATTTCGGGCGGTCTTGGCTGAAATACCGGAAGCTGAGTGAATGCTGAGCACGCGATCGCCGCGCGCATTGCGTCTTCGCGTTACCAAGAGGCCGGCGACCCGCGGAAGGGTCTGCGAGAGCCCTTTGGGCGTGGCCGGAAGCGCGGCCAGCGGTGCGACCTTGCGAAGCTGGCTGAGCAGTTCGGTAGCGCTGCCGGTCCAAGCGCCACGATCGCGAAGGAACACATGGATTGCCTCGTGGAGCGGATCGGAGCCGGCCCACATAGACGTGGTGTCGCCAAAAGCATTGACGATCGTGGCTCGGTCCAAGCCGAGCGCTGGAGCTGCCGCGACGGCCCAGGCGGCGCAATCGGGAAACCGGGCTACGTTGCCAAGGTCGACCTCACGGAAGTGGCCGAGAGCGGTCGCGACTCCCGTAGCCAGCGTGCCCAGAATGCCAGGCCGCAGAGCGTCGAACTGCTCCCACAACGAAGCTTCCGGGCGCAACACAGTGAGGGGTGGGAGATCAATGGTCAAGGTGCGATTGGAAAGACTTCGAGACGGATTCCAGGAAGTGCGCGTTTCGCCGGTCGGTGTAATCAGGATCAGAGGCCGCGCGGAGCGCACAGTTTCCGGAGCATCGCCGGATGAGAGCGCGCACAGCGCTTCCGACATTTTGGATGGCACGCGATACACCTGATCGAAGACCAGTATCCAGTTTTGGCGCGCCAGTTGAAGAAGCTCACGATCGCGAGTGGGCAGGCGCCGCAGCGGCACGGTCGAGGGATCGATAAGCGCGCGCAGAGCGCGAGCGAGGACAGATTTACCGCTAGCGGCGGGGCCACGGAGCACCAGCACCGGATAGGGCCCGGTGGGGCGGAAAGCGGCTGCCAGCCAGGCGAGGCAGCGGGTCCGATTGGCGGCGGTAAGGCGAAAAATCTCGGTAAACTTTTCCAGCGGTTGCGATGGCGATGAATCCGGGTACGGCAGTGGAAGAGCTGTCGGCGATTGATGGAAAGGATGACGCAAATTGCCCGTGATCTGCCAGCCTTGGGGCGAAATATCGAGGAGTTCGCCGGCGGAATTGGCCAGATCGAGAATGATTCGCGAAGGCATGAACGGATTGCCTTCAAAGCTCAGCCGGCCATCGACCTTTTGAGCCGGCTCCTCTCCGTATCGTGCTCGTGCTTCCAGCATACGCAACGCAGCGCGGAAAGCGGTGGCCGAAGGCGCGGTCTCGTACTCGTTGTAGAAGTTGGCAGTAAGCCAGTCGCGGAACGAGTCGGAGCGAAGCGCCAGCACGCGGCGTGAGTCGACCGTCGATGGGATGCTGGCACAGGGTTCGCCGTCTTCCGAACAAAAGGGCGTTGCGGCGCGGGCATGATAGAGCAGCGCCTGGGTTTGGTCGATTCTATGGGAACGATCTGACATAACTGCTCGGCTTGAGCTTAGCGCCGTTAGCGGACGGCCACGAGGTTGAGTTCGTAGAAATGATTGATATAGCGATGAAAATTCCGCGGTATCGGAAGTCATCGCAATTGTAGGATAATGCCACAATCTATGTGCCGCAGCATTAAAGTTCTACGCCGCAACGACGCTCTGGTGACTTCGGAAGAGATTTCGGCTGCCGCTTTGCAATTCGTGCGCAAGGTGAGCGGCTTTCATAAACCATCCAAGGCCAACCAGGCCGCGTTTGATGCGGCGGTCCAGGACATTGCGCGCATCACTGAACAACTACTGGAAAGTTTGGGCCAGGCGACTAAAAAAAGCCTGGCAAAGGAGGCTGTATGAGAAAACCAATCGTACTGATGGGGCGCCTCGCCGTCGTGGCGGGTTCGCTAGCTGCCGGAGTCTTGCTGGCCAGCGATAATGGCGGAAAAGGCGAAGGTAACAATTCAAACGCGTGCAACGAGCTGCCAAGTTACAGCGACCTGAAGGCTGCTTTGAAAAGTGTCGCCCCGGCACCTAAAAGCGTCAACGGCGGCTTAGGTTTCAACATGTGGGGAACCATCGTCGATCGCGATGGCATAGTTTGCGCGATAGTTTTCACGGGCGTCGATCGGCAGTCGCAGTGGCCTGGCAGCCGGGTCATTTCCGCGCAGAAGGCCAACACCGCCAATGCCTTCAGCCTGCCAGGATTCGCGCTGTCCACCGCCAATCTTTACGCGGCGGTCCAGCCCGGTGGCACGTTGTTCGGCTTGCAAGAGAGTAATCCGGTGTCGACCGATGCTGCTTACGATGGAAATGCCGCCAACTACGGCCACGCGAACGATCCTATGGTGGGGCGCAAGATCGGCGGCATCAACGTTTTCGGCGGTGGGCTCGCACTCTACAACAAAACTGGAGTCTTGGTGGGAGCTCTGGGCGTCAGCGGCGACACATCTTGTACCGACCATATCGTCGCCTGGAAGACGCGCCACGCGCTGAACTTCGACGACGTGCCTGCCGGAGTGGGAGCTGGAAACACCGACAATATGATCAACGACATGCCCCCTGAGTTGCCTGGGCACACCACGTCGCCAAGCCCCAGCGGATTCGGCCATCCGACATGCGACGCGACGGCCACAGCCATTACGGCGGGTCTGCCAACCAATTTTCCTGTAGGGCCGAATCCGTAGACTAAGTCCCTTTTCGAACGGGCGCAACTTTCGTGCCCGTTCGTTGAAATTCAAAGCGCAAAACCCACTCGCGGAGCTGGCCTGGATCGACGCCGGGCGCAGGCTCGAATTTCCAACGCCGCGCGGCTTGAAGAGCCAGTTGGGCGAAGTATTTGCTCGGTCCAGCGGAGTCCAACTTCGCTTCGGTCACTTGGCCGGATGGGTCAACACGAATACGTACGCTGACCTTCACTCGGCCCCGGATCGTTCGCCTGGCTTCGGAGGGTACTTCCGGCAAAACGCGCTGAATAATCTCGTTTCGAACAGTCGCTGGAGGCGAAGGCTCTGGCACTTTCGGCGCGGGCTGAGCGGGCTCAATCGGCGCGGGCTGAGCGGGCTGAATCGGCGCAGTCGGTTGAATCTGCGCGGGCAGGTTCGAAGCGACGGGCTCGTGGCGGTCGATTAACCGGGGTGCGATCACGACCGCTGTCACCACCAACCCAACGGCGGCTAGCACGTAGGTCCACTTGAGCGCCGGGCGCTTGGCCAGACTCTTAGCCGGTTGCAAGCGTGCGGAAATGTCGGCGACAGTCGGCCGGGCCTTGGGGTCAATTCGAAGACATTCACGAGCGATATCGAGAAAAGGCTGCGGGAGTGTATCAGGAACGATCGGCTGGTTGAATTGGGCTACGCCGTGTGTTCCGCTGCGGACGGGTGGATGCTGGGTCAGAGCTTCCACCAAAGTCATGCCCAGCGACCAGACATCGCCGGCCGGCGATGCGGTTTTCTGAGGCGGCGTGTAAGCATCACGGGTTGAAGGCGGGCATTCCCCCACGCGACACAGGTCCGCGCTCGAAATCTTCAGACACTCCCCGATCGCCAGTATGTTCCCAGGCTTCAAGTGACCGTGCAGGAACCCTTCACCGTGAAGATACGCCAGCACGCTGAGCGCAGGCTCCATCATCTGGCGGGCCTCATCCGTAGTGAGCGGCCGCACTGGAATCACTTGCGCCAGGCTTTCGTCAGCGTATTCCATCACTAGATAGATGAGCGGCGTCTCGCCCGATTTCGCGCTGCCCTTGCTCAAAATCCGCAATAAATTGGGATGGGATAGTTTGGACGCCAGATGCCAACGAGAAAGTTGCGACTCGGTGCTTTCCGGCGGACCTAGAACGATTTTGATAGCGGCCTTCTGTGGCGCAGGTTGACCGTACTCAGTGAGGAAGACGGCGTGGTCTTCGTCGCCCCCTAAGTACTGTCGCAAGGGAAACGCGTCAGCTATGACCTGACCTTCCCACTGTTTCCAGTCGTCAGCCATTGCACACGATCAGGCGATCGTTAAACCATTGTAACGGGCCGTGCTTGGTAGTCATTTCCAACGGCTACTTGTACGGAATGAAACGAGCCTCACCGCGGCCCCATCCCGGGGGCGGATTTGCGCCGTATACCAGGGGATTCCCAGCGCGCCCTCACGTAGCACCAGACACACCGCGTCGCCGGGCTGAACCGACCGTACACATGGTGCGGGCCGCCTAAAATGCGTGTCCCGCGAGACTCCTGCGGAGAGCCGAAAACTGTAGACCGAGCCGACGACCGCGTTAACCCCGAGCGCGCGCTCGTCGGAGAAACGGACAATGCGGGCCAATTTGCCGGAAACGGGTCGCGCAGACGGGGCGATGGCGTCAACGGCGTTGGCGTTCGGAGGGGAAAAATTTGGCTCTCGGAGACCGACACAGATCCGAATAGGCGAACGGAGAATTTCGGCGGAGTGATTTTCTCCGTGGTGTTAACTCCGTGGTGTTAACCAGGACCGGAGTCGTGCCTGTGCCGGAGTTTTGCTGGCGAATAACAGATGCTAATCGAGGTTTTCCTACACGTACAGATGTGCGGTTCGGCCGCGTTCCTGTACCAGCGCCAAGACCGCATCAATGATTGGAGTCGGCACCCCGGTAAGCCGTCCAATCTCCTGCACGGCGGTGACCAATGCATCTATCTCCAAGCTTCGGCCCCGCTCCAAATCCTGCAACATTGACATCTTGTGCCCTGCCACCGAGCCCGCAGCCGCTAGCCTGCGATCCATCATCTCCAAGGGGATCTGGATTCCCAGCGCCTCGTTCACGCTCTTGGCCTCGAACATCATCGCTCTGCATAGCGAGAGCAGTCCGGGTTCGCTGGTAATTCGATCCAGCGTAGCGCCCGTGAGCGCACTTATGGGATTGAAACAGACATTACCCCACAGCTTCAACCAGATGTTCCAGCGAATATTGTCACGCACCGGCGCGTCTATGCCGGATTCATTGAGCGCTTTGCTCAGGGCCATCACTCGGGTGGAATGACTGCCATCAGGTTCTCCGATGATCAGCCGATTGAACTGATGATGCAGAATAATGCCGGGTTCTGCGACCTCACACGCGGGTTCGACGACGCAGCCGATCGCGCGCTGTGGCCCGATGAACTGCCATTGGCGCCCCGCCGGGTCAACGGACTGTAGAAGGTGTCCCTCGAAACGTCCGCGGTTCTTGTAGAAATACCACCAAGGAATTCCATTCATCGCCGTAAGCACCGAAGTCGACGGTCCGAGCAGCGGCGCGAAGTCGGGCGCGCTAGTGTTTGCTTGATGCGCTTTAAGGGCACAAATCACGACATCCTGAAAACCAAACCGCTGTGGGTTCTCGTCCGCGGCGACTTGCGCGATTTTTTCGCGTCCTGCGATTCGCAGTATCAGTCCGCACTTTTGAATGGCCTTAAGATGATCGCCGCGCGCGATGACGCACACGTCGTGCCCGGCAGTTGCCAGTTCAACGGCGAGATAGCCCCCAATTGCACCAGCGCCATAAATGCAGAATTTCACGCGCTTTGAAGATAACACTCTGTGCGTGATTTCGCCGTAGGCGGCTTAGCGGTTATTTCTATCGCCGTGATGCGTTCTCCGAGTTGAGCGGCAAGGCGGTCGAAATCGTGAACGGAAAGTTCCGAGGCATGCCGATCTCCGCGAAAGAAACGACCCGGGCGGGCAACATGCGACGATGCCAGCCAAAATCCAGGGCAGAGCCAACTGGGACGTCACAGTCACGCCGTGCAAGCTACAACCGAAAGGATAGGCACCAAGGGAACTACTCTGGCGAGAAAGATGACTTTATCGATGGGGCTCACCCTTCGGGCCCCTCGGCCGATCGTAGCGCTTGGTTGCGGCCGGTAACTCAAGAACGCCGATGTTTCTTGATCCGAGCGGGCTATTTCTTCTCGGCTGTGAACGTCCCGGCGCCCAGTTGCCCGTACTCTACCGTACCCTTCATGGTGGCGCCGTCCAGTGTGCCTTTATAGCTGATCTTGCCAGCGTCGGCATTGTCGAACGACCACTCGACTTGATTGCCTTTCACCGTTCCCTTCACTTCGGCAGTTCCAAGCGTGCCTGAGTATGTGCCGGTCAACGCGTCACCGGCCTGTTTGAAGACAAAAGTCGCCGTACCGCTACCTGCATCCAAGCGGACAGCCGCGGCCCATGTTCCAGAAATGTCGGCACCGAACAGAACCAGTGCCGACAGAGCGAGAACGATCAGAAGTCTGCGCATACGCGCAGTGTAGCATTGCTACTTTCGCCGGGCTACTGGCGCTGGAAGTAAAGCGTGAGCGTACGATGGTCCGGCCGGTCCATCACCAACATCAGCGTTCCATCCGGCTGCATGCTATAGCGCTCCATTTCAACGCCATTGGTCCGAGTGGTAGTGACCTTCAAGACATTACCTTCCCATTTGGCTTTGCTTTTGAAAGAGGAGCCTTGATGGATGGTCGAGTTTTCACGCGCGTCGGTATCGAATGTGAACGAAGCTGTGGTGTTTTCGCCTTCCGACGTGAAATTTCGCGAGATAGAGATGTTGTGCTCGCGATCGTTTATCGTAATACTGGCGGATTGGACCATGGTTCCACCGGCGAAATCGCTCTTCTCGGGAATCAGTTTCCAGGTCCCGTTCAAGCTGTGGTGGTTGGCGGCAAAGACGGTAACGGCAAAGAACACCATCACAGCGGCGCTCGAAAGGAAAGTTTTACGTAATTGTAGTCGCATGGCTCCTCCGCGGAGGATAGGAGCAAGCCGCCTGCCAATCCGACCCGATCTGTAACAAGGTTAGTTTCGGAAGGAAACAAAAGATTGCGCGAGCCGGTGAGGACCTAAGCCGACCCGGGCATTTCCGGCGCAGTTATACGCCGTTTGAATTACTGGTAAGTGGCGTTCGTGGAGAACCCGGTAAAGCCGAACGCAGTGCCGTAATCGAGTCCCGTGGCCGTAAACCTGGTGTACTGTGTGATATTCTCCACCGACAAGCTGCCAGTGCCAGCCGGCAGCGTATCCAAAACGTAAGAGGGAACGGTGAACTGCAGCGCGCTCTGTGGGGCGTAGCAAGTGAAGCTGCCAGTTACTCCATTCGAGCTCGAGGATCCCGAGATGAAGACAAATGTTCCTGGGGCCCCGCCGGTCCATGTAACTTGGGCGCCCGACGACCTGTTGACCGGGGATGCCGTGCTCTCGTTGGTCCAGTTCAAAAGCGGATTAGGAAGAGTCACAGTCGCCGTGGATGCACTCACATCCTTGCCGCCCGTCCAGCTGTATACATAGGTTCCGCCGGATGATGTGATCGCGCCAGCGGGTAGCAACGCGCTGAAGAATCCTGGCACTACGCCAAGGGACATCAAAGGATAATTAGCTCCCCCCGGTCCTGCGAGAGAAACGGTCCCTGGATCAAGACCAGTTGACGTCAGGTTACCGCCGCCAGCGGAAACTACTTCGGTGACGATGCAACTGCCAACCGATACTATACCGCTCGCCGAACCGTAAACTGAGCCCGTGACGCTCTGAAAGTCGGCCGAGGCAAAGTTCTCGGTCTGTGTACCGCTCGAGCTCGTACTGACGAACTGGCCCAAGAACACTGAGCCGCTTTTTACATTTGTTTGCCCGCTCAACTGGCTGTATTGAGACCCGGTGATCCCGAATGCCGGATCGCTACATACGCCGTTGCCCTGAGTGATGGGAGCCGTCGCGAAGTTGGAAGCAACGCCGTTCACGACCACCACAATCGATACATTGCAGCCCGACAAACCCGATGGGATGGTGACGTTAATCTGATCCAGACCGGGATATCCGGAAGATCCGGCGTAGCCGACTGCTGCCTGGACCCCGCCGATCCATACTTGCACCGCGGCCTGATTCACCGCGTGCGGCGACGTGCTAAAGACGGTGTCGCTGTCGGCGGGGTCGGCGCCAAGTCCCGTGCCCCACAGCGTGATAATCTCGCCGGGAGCCGCTGAGCTACTGTAATTGAACAGAGCCCCTGTCCGGGCATCCGTGGCTGTGATCAGACCGCTTCCAGTCCCATAGTAGGTGTCCAATCCGAACGCGCTCGCTACCACGGTAATCGACAAAGCGTTGCTGGGAGTCCCGTTGTAGGTCACCGTGATTGTTCCGGTTCCGGTAGGCGTAGCTGCCGGGAGGACCGCCGCGATCTGTGTTGGAGTCGCGTAGTAAATCCCCAATGTAACTTTCGTCCCGCCCACCGTTGCCGAGACGCTGGTTCCATTCAGGGTAGTCGGAATGCCAGCCGGTCCGGCGCTAGATTGTAGGGTTACGGTACCCGTCACAGGAGCGGCCATGTTGGTGCCAAAAATCGTGATGATTGAACTGGGTGTCACGCCCGAGTTCGTGAACCCTGACGGAATGAAGCTGTAATTGTTTGTGACTCCCGTGACTGTCGGACTCCCAGCGCCACCGCCCGTGCTGGATGCTCCGTAGGTCGTGTATTGAAAACTGATCGAGGTTGAACTGATCGCGGTCACCAGCAGCTTGGCGGCATTTCCGCCGTTGGTCCCCACTCCAATAATTGTTCCGGCAGTTGTTCCAGCAGTAAGCGAGCTGACTGGGATAGGCGCCGTCGTCGCAAACGAAGCCAATGATGTAAGAATCGCCTGGGTTAGCGAGTCAAATGTCGCCTGTCCTGAGCCGATGAGGGCGAGGGATCCTCCCTTGGCAGCGCCTATGTAGGTGATGCTGGTCCCGGTGAATGTGATGTCTCCGCTACCAGAGGTGTTAGTTGCGCCCGTGTCCAAGTTAAGGCTCTGGCCGACCGACAGGGTCGCGTTCGAGTTAATATCCGCCAGAGCGGCGCAGGGCAAAATGAAAGTCACGACGGCAATTGCTGTCAGTGTTGCTAAATTTCTAGTAAGTTTAATATTCAAAAGGCAAGGTACAGATTTCATAAGCTCTCCTCCTCAGGAGTTGTAATCGAAGCTACGTTTCTTAGTCTGCAGGGCTTTCAAAAGAGATACGCGAGAATCCAGGCCAGAAAGGATCAGTCCCGCGCGGCCCTGGCCGCTATAATAACAGTTCAAGTCTGCAACTTGTTGAGCGGTATACTAGAACGAACACTGGATTTCCTCGCTTGAGTGAGTCTTCTGCCCAGAACGTAACGCAGTTGCTGGTCCAATGGAGCAGGGGCGATCCAGAGGCGTTGGATGCTTTGATGCCTCTCGTCTACGAGGAATTGCGACGCGTGGCCCGATACTATCTCAAGCAGGAAAAGCAAAGTCATACGCTTTCTTCCACCGCGTTGGTTCACGAGGCCTACCTGAGATTGATAAACCAAAAGGAAGTGACCTGGCAGAACCGGGCGCACTTTTTCGGCGTGGCGGCGCAGATGATGCGGCGAATTCTGGTGGACCACGCGCGGCACCATGGCTATGCCAAGCGGGGCGGTGGTGCTCTGACGCTTGCGCTGGAGGAAGCGGTAGCCACTCCTCAGCGGCGCGAACTAAATCTCGTGGCGCTCGATGACGCCCTCGACAGCCTGGCCAAGTTGGATGACCGCCAGAGCCGGATGGTGGAATTGCGCTTCTTCGGTGGCCTGTCGATCGAAGAGACATCAGAAGTTCTGGGTGTGTCCGTGCCGACCGTGAAGCGTGAATGGGCTTCGGCGCGAGCCTGGCTGTTTCGCGAAATCAGCAGAGGATCCTGTGACGCCTGAGGATTGGCGGCGCGTCCGCGAGATCCTGGAGCTATCCCTGGAGTTGGCTCCCGACCGGCGACCCGCTTACCTGAAAGACGCTTGTGCCGGAAACACGGCCCTACGCCAGGAGGTGGAAACACTGCTCGCCGCCAACGAGCAGGCGGGCACGGGGTTTCTGGCCGGCAATGCCGTAGAAGCTTCGCCTACTCTAGCCGAGCCCCCAGAGCCGGTTTCGCTTGCTGGCGCACGGATTGGTCCTTATCGGATCGTCGAAGAGATCGGACACGGCGGCATGGGTACGGTCTACCGCGCAGTCCGGGCCGACGATCAGTACCGCAAGCAGGTAGCAATCAAGGTGGTTCGCGGTGGGCTGGGCGACGAGTTCCGTGTGCATCGTTTCCGCGCCGAACGCCAGATTTTGGCCAATCTCGATCACGCCAACATCGCACGGCTGTTGGACGGCGGCGCGACCGAAGATGGGCAGCCCTACGTTGTGATGGAGTACATCGAAGGTCGGCCGATTGATGAGTACTGCGACCAGCGCACGCTTGCGGTGTCCGAACGCCTGAAGCTTTTCCGCACCGTTTGTTCAGCCGTCGCCTATGCTCATCAACGTCTGGTCATTCATCGCGACATCAAACCCGCCAATATCCTGGTGACAAAAGACGGCGAGCCGAAGCTGCTGGATTTCGGGATCGCGAGAATTCTCGATCCGGAGGAAACGGGCGTTGAGCAAACCGTAACGGTGATGCGGCTGATGACACCCGAATACGCCAGTCCCGAACAAGTCCGTGGGGAGCCGATCACGACCGCCAGCGATGTATATTCCCTAGGCGTCGTGCTGTATGGTTTGCTGACCGGGCGCCGGCCTTACGGTCGAGCCAGCCGGGTGCCGCGCGACATCGTGCAGGCCGTGATTGAGACCGAGCCCGAAAAGCCGAGCGCCTCGATAACGCGCGCGGATACTACGACGGCGCAAACTGTAAGCGAAACACGGGACGAGATTCCCGAGAAGTTGCAGCGGCGGCTGCGGGGCGACTTGGACAATATCGTTCTCAAGGCGCTGCGCAAGGAGCCGGAGCGACGCTATGCCTCGGTGGAGCAATTCTCCGAGGACATCCGGCGTCATCTCGAAGGGCTGCCGGTTATCGCGCGGCCGGATACGTTTTTGTATCGGACCAGCAAGTTTGTCAGCCGGCACAAGGGCGGCGTGGCGGCCGCGATCATCGTACTCCTGACTCTGGTGGTTGGCCTGGCCGTTACCGTACACGAAACCCTCATCGCACGCGGGGAGCGAGCGAAAGCCGAGCAGCGCTTCAACGATGTACGGAAACTGGCGAATTCGTTGCTTTTTGAAGTGCACGATGCGATCCAGGCCCTGCCCGGAGCCACGCCCGCGCGGAAGTTGATCGTCGATCGCGCACTCCAATATCTGGATGCGCTGGCCAAAGAATCCAAGGGTGACCTGTCGCTGCAGCGGGAGCTGGCCGCGGCTTATGAGAAAGTCGGCGACGTGCAAGGCGGATTCCGATCGTCGAACCTGGGCGACATCCCGGGATCAATTGTGAGTTATCGCAAATCGCTCGCAATTCGAGAAGCAGTAGTGGCGGCAGATCCGGCAGATATCCCTGCCCAGCGGGAGTTGATCACTTCCCACGGCAAGCTCAGTGACGCGTTTACGGGAGTTGGCGATCCCGCGGGTTCGCTCGACCAGCTGCGTCAATTGCTGCCGATCGCTGAGCGATTGTCGGCCGCTGACCCGAAAAATCTCGAGGATCGCCGCAACCTGGCCTTGGCTTATCTGGACTATGGCTGGAAGCGTGCCAATAGCGCGAACTGGAAAAGTGGCGTGGAGGATTGCAAAAAGGCTGCGTCCATGCTGGAGTCTTTGGCGGCAGCGGAACCCGGCGATAGACGCGTGGGGCGCGTGTTGGCGCTGGCCTATGAACGGATCGGTGATTTACTTTCCGGCTACGGGAAGCAACACGCCGAGTCCTTGGCGATGCACCGCAAAGCGCTAGTCATCGAGGAATCGCTGTTAAAGAAAGACGCGCAAAATACAGGCTTGCGGCGGCTCAAGGCGTGGGAAACGGTGGACATCGGCGACGAGCTGCGTGCGCAAGGCGACGCTGCTGGTGGTTTGGCAAAATATCGGGAAGGGCTGAGCACCTTGCGCGCTTTATCGCTGGCGGATCCCAAGAGCATTCAGTTCCACAAGGATCTGATAAATGTGCGCGCTAAAATCGGCGCCGCGCTGCTCGAATCGGGAAACGCCACTGCGGCCTTAGCCGAACTTGAGAGTACGCTGTCCGAACTTTCTATAGACGATGTGCCGGTGATGGCGCTAACACAGTTCCGAATCGCCAGAGCCTACGAATTGTTAAAGGACCGTCGGCACGCCCAACTTTGGTATCAGAAAAGCATCCCCGCGCTGGAGGCAGCGAATAAGCGGGGTCTGCTCGCAGCCGCCGACGCCCCCGCGCTCGACCAGGCTAGACTGGCAGTCAACCGTTATGCGAGCCGTTAGAAATGGAGCTTCTCGATCAGCGCGCTGAGACTCGATTCTTGCGTCGCTAATTGGCGGGCGTACTTCTGCACCTGATCCTGCTGGCCGCTCACCTGATTCGGGCCCACCTTGTTCTGGCGAATACGATTCTGATCCTGAGTCAGATTGTTGATATCGCCATCCAGCTGGCGGATCTGGTTGTCGAGGCCGGCGATCTGTCGTTTTAAATCTACGATCTGTTGCAGCCGGCAGCCTGTATCGGAAATTGCTTTGTTTTGGACGTATGTGACCAACACGTCAGGCGTCAGGTTGGAAACAGCTGTAGTGCTGTCGTAGACGCGTTCTTCGGCGAGCGGAAATTTCTCGGTGGAATCGGAGCCAAGCTTCACTTCCAAGCGATAGGCGTTGGCCGTCGTCTCCGACGGCTTTTGAACTCCGCTAACGAAGGTGGCCCGCTCTTCATTTTTCTGAATGGAATCGCCTCGACCACCTGGCCGACTTTCATGGCCCGCGGAACTCTGGAAGGCGATGCAGGGAATATTAACCCGTTGTTTAGCTGCACTCCGAACAACCCAGACTGCACGATCCCATTTACGTTCGGCGTACCGCAAGTGTTCTCGATGACTCTGACGGCTAGCGTTAAAATCCAGGCGAATCCATTGGCTCCGACGATCTACGACACGACCGCTCACACCAACGCTGAATTCGACGGACTCTTCGGGTTCCGCACCTGTCCAATCGAGAACTGCGAACCAGGTAGCCTTCTCAGCGGTGACTATTCGGTAGTAGATATTACGGCGCCTGAACCGTCACCGTTCGCCCTGGTTGGATTAGCGCTTCTGCTCTTAGCCCTCGCTACTGGGGCAATTGAGAAAGCGCGGGGATGTTCTTCGCCGCGGGCGATTCGGGAATCGACTTGATGTAGGCGTACACGTCGGCGAGTTCGGCGTCGGACATCACCTTTTCCCGATAAGCCGGCATCTGGCGCGGCGCGCGCACATACGCGGTGAACACCGGCAGGAGCATCTTCATCGGGACCAGACGCGCGCCTGCGCCTCCATGACCATCGAAGCTGTGACAGGCGTAGCAGGTGTACTTAACGTACAGCTCTTTGCCGTGGGCCGCATCACCTGCGGGCGGTTTCGATTGAGCCGCTGCGACGACGGCCAAGGTGAAGATCAGTAGAAGTTTTCGCACGGGAGCTCCTTAGCGTGGCTGCGTGACCACGTCGATCATGGCTGGCTCGCCTCGCTTGACGACTTCGATGCCGCGCTTGAGCGCTGCGACAAGGTCGTTTGGATCAGAGATTGGACCTTCGCCGTGCATGCCGTAGGCCTGCGCCATTTTCGCGTAATCGATGTTGGGATCCCAGAGCTTCGTCCCGATATGCGCCCGGTCGGCCCCGCGATTGTGCAAGCTGGCCTGCTGCTCGACGAACATCACCTCCATGTGATAGCCGCGATTGTTGTGCATGATGGTGAGCAGCGGAACGCGGTGATGCGCGGCGGTCCACAACACGCCGGGAGCATAGTTGAGGTCGCCATCGGTTTGGATATTGAGTGAGAATCGGCCGTACTTCTTATTGGCGAGCGCCGCGCCCACGGCAGCCGGTGCACCATAGCCCATGCCGCCCGCGCCCTGACCGCCGATGTATTGGTAATGCTTATCGAACTTCCACAGCCGATTCGGCCAGTTGCTGATGAAGCCCTGCCAAGAGACCAGCGACCAGTCTTCGTTCTTGATCAGCGGCCACAGTTCGGCGCAAAGGCGAGCCAAAGTGATGGGGCTGGAATCCCAGCCGTAGGACGCCTGTTCGATCGACATAGCGCGAGCCTTCTTGTGCGCCTCGGCCAATTTGGCTCCACGATCTTCCATGGCGCGCTTGCGGTCCGGCGTGATGAGGCGCTTGCAGGCTTCGATCAAGGCCGGCAACGTGGCTTCGGCATCGGCGCCGATATCGATATCGACGTCGGCGTAGCGGCCGAAATCCTGGATGTTGCTCTTCATGAACAGATCGACCGAGGAAATGTTGATGACCTTGGCGTTGCGGCCCCGGGCGATCCGTTCGGTATTTGAGACATCGTTGACTTCCAAGCACAGGGTGACATCGGGCTGATAGCCAGGCCATCCCAAGCCATTGAGAGGATGATGGGAGGGGAAGTTCATCCGTTCCTGGTTTTCGACTGGAGCTTGCAACGTCTCGGCCAGTTCGACCAGCAGAGTCACGCCCTTGGGAGTGCGGGCCGATCGTTGCGCGATGATCATAGGCCGCTCGGCCGCAACTAGCAGTTGCGCCGCTTCGTTCACGGCGGACGTGTCGCCCTGCGGAGGCGCGGTGGGAGTCATGTGCGGGATGCGCAAACTGGATTCGGTATTCGGCCGCGATTGCAGCTCATGATGCGCAACCAGCAGCACCGGTCCCATGGGCGGAGTCATCGCTACTTTGTACGCGCGCACGGCGGAATCGGCGAAGTGCTGCAGCGAAGCCGGTTGGTCGTCCCATTTCACGTAGTCGCGGACCAACGCCGGCAGATCCTGAGCGCTGTGATACCATTCCACGCCAGGCCGGCGGACCGCGGCGTCGGAGTGGTTGCCGACGATCATATATATAGGTACGCGGTCGGCGTAGGCGTTGTAGATCGCCATGGATGCGTGCTGCAGTCCGACCGTGCCGTGCAACAGCGCCATCATTGGACGGCCTTCGATCTTGTAATAGCCGTGCGCCATGGCCACGGCCGACTCTTCGTGGCAGCAGGTCAAAAACTCCGGCATCTCGTTCTTGCCGTAATTGATGAGCGATTCGTGCAGCGATTCGAAAGTCGAGCCGGGGTTGGAGCCGAGATAGTCGATCTTCAGCGACTTGATGACGTCGACCATGAAATCGGAGCCGGGATGCTCGATGATTTTTCCGGGTGGTTCAGAGCCGCGTCCGCCTTCGCTGGTAGGAGCTTCGCGCTCTAAGGCGGCATTGGATGGAATTGGCGCTGTGGCATTGGCGCCTTTTTGCGCGGTTTGCTGCGCAATCGCGGGTTGAGGTTTGGCAACCAGGGCTGCCGCGCCGGCGGCCGCGCCTTTCAAGAAATTCCGACGAGCGACCGAAGTCTTCTTGGATTTCGCCATCGCGCAACCCTCCTGGATTGTTTCATAATGTAGCACGGCTGAGCGCATCGGGGCGGATCAGATATTTCAGAATGCCTATTCGCACGAAGTAGCAGTAAATTAGGCCGAAGGTGTCCTACCGGGGTCGTTACGCTTGACGTTATTGTGATGGATGGTTGTCAGCTATCGAGGCAAGCGCACTAGAGACTTCGCCGCTGGGAAACGGGTGAAGGCGTTCTTTGGGATCGACCGGCGGGCGCGCTTGAAACTGGACCGTCGGAGGTAGAGATTGTTGACTATCACTAGGAGGGGCGATGGCAGTGACCGCGATACATCCCGGGGACACCGATCCGAAGAACTGAGAGAACTCGATATGAGCGCCGCTGAGTTGGCGCGCAAGCTGGCTGTGCCGACTAATCGCATTACTGGTATTTTGAATGGCCAGCGCGCGGTCACAGGGGACACGCCCTACGCCTCGCCCATTACTTTGGCACGAGTGCGGAGTTCTGGCTCAACCTGCAAAGCCTTTACGAACTGCGCTTGGCCCAGAAAAAGGTTGGGCAATCGATAAAAGGCCTGCCGAGGTTGAAGAACGCCGAGCGCGTGCCGGCATGAGAGTGGCGATGTGTTCCAAGTCAGGTGCTGGCTCAGTGCAGCAGGACAGCGGCCCACGCGAAGGACCGAACATTCCGGCCGGTCAGGCAAGCAGGCAACGCGTACACGAGCGTTAATTTACGCCCCGAGTAAAGTACAATTCTTGCTGATGGCCGGGCGGGCAAAATTTCTCTTGCTTGTGATCGGAGTCCCCGTCGCTTTTGTCACGTTCATTGTGTGGATGGTGTCCGTTCCGCATACGCCAGAACTGTCTGCCGAAACGGCGGCCCACGCGATTTCCGACAGGCCAGAATTCAATCGCACGCGCTCAATGGTGAATGTCTCCGCCACAATGCGCTGTAGGGATTCCTTGAAAGACGTTTGCTATAACGCAGAGTTTACCTTCAACGAACGCGGATCGGCAACACAGATAAAGGCATCCGCGGACTTCCATTACTGGGATCATGACTGGCACCTTAACAAGTTTCAGTATGGAGAGGCGCCGGACGTAGAGATAGTCTCTATTACGAGCGGCCCAAAGACCGGCAGATGACGATTTGTTCTATCGCGCGCCGCCGAGTACCATCATCAGCGGCCGGAGCAATTCAGACGATCCGGAGAACGTTCCCGCCGGCGTCTGGCGGTACTTGAGCATCTCGCGATAAAGTCGGTCGGCCATATCGGAATTGATTCCCCATCCGGCCAGATAGGACAGGCGCAGATTTTGATCGGTATTGATCAGCGCGCTTCGGGTCCAGGGCCGCAGATCGGATCCGGCGCCGGTATAGGTGGAAAAAAGATCGTAAGGAGAATTGATGTCGATGTCGGCTAGCGATTGCCTAACGGCCGCGTAGTCGGGACGGCTGAAGCGGCGCTGAACATCATCCAGGTCGATCTTCAGCGGATCGATTTGTCCCATGAAGACCATGTCGTAGCCCAGGCCATCGCGTAGATTGGCCCACAAGGTGCCGTTCGGAAACGCGTCGAAGAAGGTAGCGAGCTCGCTGCGAATGGTGGGTTCGTCGGTCTCATAGAGAGGCACGTAGAGCGTGAACATGCCGCCCGGATTCAGGTGTTCCTTGACGGCCTCGAAATATTCTCGAGAATAGAGCGCGGCAGTGCCTTTGATGAAGACGTCCAGCGGATCGGACGCGATGATATCGAATTTCTCGGTGGTGGTGAGCAGGTAATGGCGGGCATCGTCGAACACGATGTGCGTCTTCGGATTATTGGCGACGCTATAGTTTTGGGTCGCGAAGAATTTGGTAGAAGCCGGAGGAATTACAGGCTCGATCTCGCATATCGTAATTTTCTGAATGCCCGGATAGCGCGTGAAGGTCCCAGCGGAAACTCCGGCGCCGAAGCCGATCCCCAGCACCGACCGCGGATCGGGATGCAGCAGGGCGGGCAAATGTCCGACCATCCGCTGGAGCGTCATGTCGTAGAGTTCGGTCGTGGCCTCGACGTGGCCATTCACGTTGACATAGACGGTTCCGTTATACCACTCGGAAATCGCGACCGATGAATTCCGCCCCTCGGCGGTGTAGAGAATTTTCGAATTCCCCGCGTTGATCGGCATGCGGCGGCCGTAGGCGATGAGGTCGCCGGGAATGGGGTCGACCTTCCAGGCGAGGAAACCCACCAGCGGAATGGTTGCTAAGAGAGCGATCGCGGCGGCTTTCGACCGGCGGGAAAATGGCGCGAGTATCAGCCATCCGGCGGCCGCCGATGTGATGACCAGCAGGCGCTGCGATTGCTGCGAGCCGATCCCGGGGATTAGAACCAAGCTCATCAGCAGCGCACCGGCGATTCCGCCCACAGTATTTGCGGCGTAGACTTCGCCGGCGACGATTCCCGGCTCCCCTCCCAATTGAGCCGCGGCCGCGCAGGCCAGTGGGAAACTTGCGCCCCAGAAGAGCGTCGCCGGAAGAAGCGCGACCAGGCAACGGTTCAAATCGAGCCCGTACATTCGCAATGCATCGTTGGTCACCAGCACGTTGTCTTTCCAATGGGGAAGGATGTGTACGATCGTGTAAGCGGCCCAGGCTACGGTAACAGTAAGAAGGATTTGGCACCAGCCGAGGGCGGCGCGCGAGTCGATACGTTTGAGTAGGGATGAGCCCGCGGCGCTGCCGATCGCCAGGCCGGTCAGAAAAACCGCCAGGATGATGGAGAAGACATAGACCGTGCCCAGCAGAAGCATACTGAGCAGGCGTGTCCAGACCACTTCGGCCGCGAGAGCGCAAGCGCCCGAGAGAGCGATGGTCAAATAAATCGGCCATCTGCTTTCTGACGCAATTTCCCGGGCGGGTTGCGTGAGCGGATGAATCGTTCCGTGATCGGGCATTTTCGCGGCGAGCGCGAGGCTGGCTGCGGCAACTAGGAGGTTAATGCCGGCTGCCACGTACGTCGCGGTGGCCATGTCGTAAATCCGCAGCAGGTAGAAGCCGGCGAGCAGGCAACCGACTACCGCACCCGCAGTGTTGCCGCCGTAGAAGAATCCCCACCAGTTAACGCGAGAGCGCGATCGCTCGACCCAACGAACGATGACCGGGAAGGAAGCGCCCATTAGGATAGTCGGCGGCAGCAGACAGATTCCGGCCAGCGTTGCGCGCAGGAGCATGCCGGGCAGTCCGTGTTCGGCGCCGGTGATGTAAATGCGATTGAGGAAGGGAAGACCGAACTGCACCAGGATGGCGCAGGCACCGATCCCCAGCTCGAGCGCGCCGTAGATTTCGAGCGGGTGACGCTGCGGAAGAATGCGTGGCAACCACAGGCTGCCGATACATAGACCGCCCATGAAGGCCGCCAGCAGAATGCCGAGCGATACGGAAGTGGACCCGATCGCAAGCGGCAGCAATTGATACCAGACCACTTCGTAAATGAGCGCCGCACAGCCGCTGGCCGCGACCAGGATCAGGAGCAGCGGAAGGCGGTCTTCGATGGCGGATGTTAGTGGCGTGGTGGTGGAGGCGGTTGCGGCCATGGGAGCTGGCTCCAAAGGAAACCTCGAATTGGAAAGAATAGCACGCGGGTTTGAAGCGAAGCACTGCTCTTGACGTAAGATGAGACGGGAGGCTGTCTTATGACCCGTTTCCAGAAGTCGATGGGCATTGGGTTAGTGATCACAGGAGGATTGGCTTGGGTCGCTTCGGCGCAATTCCAACGGCGGCCCGTGATGAGCCCGCCCACCAGCGCGTCCGTCACGATCGAAGGAAAAACGATCCGAATCGACTACGGCGCACCTTCCGCGCGCGGGCGCAAAGTCATGGGCGGATTAGTTCCGTATGGTGAGGTGTGGTGTACCGGCGCCAACGACCAGACGTCCATCATGACCGAGGCCGATCTGGATATCAACGGCATGAAATTGCCCAAGGGCAATTACACGCTCTATACGCTTCCGAACGAGAAAGAGTGGAAGCTGATCGTCAACAAGCAGACCGGCCAATTTCACACCGAGTATCATCCGGATCGGGATTTCGGCCGCGTGCCGATGAACGTTAAGACGCTGCCTGCCCCGGTGGAGACGCTCAAGTTCACGTTAACGAATGACGGCGGCAACAAGGGTACGCTCGCGATCGCCTGGGAGAAGACCGAAGTATCGGTGCCGTTCACGGTGCTACGCTAACCGCTCGTTTCTGCGTCAGTGCGTGCGTCTCAGCATGTCTTTCATGACCTCGAAATTCCCCTCATGGCAGGCTAGCTCGTAAAGCTTTTCATCAGTATGCCTGAGGCGGAGCACCGCGGTCCATGGCTTGAGCCAGGTGGCGGGGTCGTCAACAGTGATTTCGTAACGGATTTCATCCGGCGCAACCCGTGTCAATCGTTCCACCAGATGCAGGTTCTCGGCTGATCCCAAGAAGTCGTCTTTCGGCGAAAAGTTGGTGGTGTCGACGACCAGAGTCTGGCCTTCCCAATGGCCCACCGAGTCGCCGTTCCAGGTACGGATGTTCTCTGGAAGATGCGGGCGGCCATCCAGTGGAACAATGCGCGCATCGTGAATCGCTTCCATCACAATGACGACGTAACCGGGACTCTGGACAATCTGGTAGTAGCTGGTGAAGGGACCGGGACGAGGCATCGGCACGCCAAACGTGATGCAGCGCTGAAAAGGGGTCATGTCTTCGGGCCGGCCGGGAGGGTTGTGCATGTTGGATGCTTTCGCTCCAGCGGCTCGTCTCTGTTGCCCCTCCGGTGTGTAAGGGGGAAGTTTTCCATCCGGGGGATCGATGATGAGCGAGGTGTGGTTGTCGAACTCGCGGTCGAGAAACATGGTCGGACCAGTAGCAGTCTCACTCTTGTACCGGTCGACATTCGCCAATGCCGCTAGAAAAACTGCATCTCCATTGGCGGCATCGCTGTTCCCACCGTCGAAGATCCGGATGGCGCGCGCTTTCAGTTCCGCCACTTCGGCGTCGGTTAGGCGCTCGCGACCTTCCAGCTGTTTGGGCCGTTCGAGGGGAGTGGCGTTCTTATTCATCCAGTTGCCCTGCAGATCCGGCTGGACGGCGGGCGTGGGCTGCGCGGACGCGATTGCGAATGCCATGGCACCGGAAAACGCTAGGGAACGGATGCTCATCGAGAGACCTCGCCGACAGCCAGTATACCTTGAGGCATAGGGCAATGGGACCCAAACCGGTACAATCAAACAACAGACCTCTGTAGCAACCTGGCGACAAATGACTAAAGTAATTTCAACTACAAAGGCATCGGCACAGCTTGATCGGTTGATACGCAAAGCCAACCAAGAGAAGACTCGCTATATCCTCAGCAGGGAAGGTGGCGCGGCGGGCGTGCTGGTCGGCATGCAGGATTACATCCGGACCTTCGGTCCAGAACCCGAAGTGCTAAGAGTGATCGGTGAGCGATCGACGAAGAGGGGTACGTCTAAGCTCACCATGGGACAAATCGACTGCGAGATTTCCGCTTACAGGAAAGAAAAACGCGCGACCAATGCCAAGAGTCGTGCTTGACACAAATGTCATTGTGTCTGCCCACCTCAATCCGAACGGCATCGAGCGAGCGGTCCTGAATTGGGCGCTCGATCAGGGCTTTTTCGTCAGTGGACCAATCCTCCAAGAATACGGAGACGTTCTTCGACGCGCAAAGTTCAAGATCGGCAGCAAACTGGCGGCGGAGTCCATACGCCCAATTCACTGCCGAGCCACTTAGTTACCCCGTTACACAGTGTGACCGAAGCACGTGACCCCGACGATAACCATTTCCTTGAGTGCGCGGAAGCCGCAGGCGCCGATTACCTGGTCACAGGCAATAAGAAGCACTTTCCGAGCAGTTACAAGAACGCTCGGGTCGTTGACGCGCGTGAGTTCCTCGATCTGATCGTGTAAGTCTCGACGGAAGCCCCAGGCGTTGGCAAGTGTAGCAACGCGGCACACAGAGTGTGTCCGCTACCTCCTTGCACCTCCCAGCAGCTTCCGCGTGTTCTCCAGGACCTCATAATGCTCTTCGGTCAGTTTGTCGACCTTCTCATGCAGGCGCGCTATCTTGACCTCGGTGTTGATACTGGTCTCGAACTCGATGTCGGACCGGATGCGGTCCCGCGAACGTTGCCTGTTCTGGCTGGTCAGCACGAACAGCGTCAAGAAAATTGCCTCCAACGAAATGATCACCGACAACAGGCCGAACGGATAAGGATCAAAGTGGCGTAGTCCGCCCGCAACTCCCAAATTGATTGCGATCCAGCTCGCGAAAAACAGAGCGTGAAGCATCGTCGACGGTAGCGTTCCCACCATCGCCGGGACCGCGTCGGTGATTCGCGTCACCGAGGTCTGCTGCTCTTCGGCCACATCGTTGACGTTACGCGTGATGGTGTGGCGGATGAACTCGTCGCTTTTACGTAAACGCCGCGCCGCCACGCTCAGTAGGTTAAGCGCCGCTGGCGTATGCTGGCGAACGTAGTCTTCAAAGTGCGCGCGGTCCAGCCGCAAAACTTCAACGTCCCTGATCGCCATCACCCACGCGGTCCGGGGCCCGTCATCCAGCAACGATACTTCGCCGAAAATGTCGCCCGGGCGAGCGGTCTCCAGCACAATCTTTTCGCCTTGATCGTTCTTCAGGTAGATCTCAACCTCGCCCGAGCGAACAATGTAAAGTGCATGCCCCGGATCACCCATGTTGAAGATGGACTGACCAGCGCCATACCGCATTAAATCGATCTTCTCGGCGAGAGCAGCTCGATCGCTGGTGCTCAACTCGCTTAAGTGCTCGATTTCACTCAATATCGATGCATCGATTGGCATGCGTAACAGGCTACCACTCCCTATACTCTCCCTCTCTAACACCTGGAGAATAGTCGGTTTAGTACGGGGGAGAATAGGGCTGCTGGATGGGACCGCCAGGCATTGTCCAAACCCAACTGACGGCCTGATACTTAGGAAGCACCAAATATTTCAGCAGGTGGTTTTTATGAAAGCTATCGGACTTCTACTCGCGTTTTTCATCACGCTTCGGGCCAGCCCGAGCTATTCGGTAAACGATCTCGGCACGCTGGGCAGCTCATCGGCCATCGGATTCAAAATCAACAATTCAGGAACGGCGGTTGGATGGGCCGAGACAATCTACGGTTATTCACAAGCCTTCCAATCGTCTAACGGCGGCTCTCTTCAGGCGCTACCTTCACTCTCGGCTTGCGATAGCTACGCCATGGGCATTAACAGCGCTGGAGTTATCGTGGGCACTAACTACGTGGACGGACAACCCCATGGCGTGATCTGGAACGGCGGGGTTGGGAACAGTCCCGGCGCCACTGATCTCGGCGCCGGAATCTACGCGACCGGCATCAACGATCCCGGCGTGGTAGTCGGCGGCAATGGGCATGCATTCGTCCTGGCCAATGGCATGTATCAGGACCTGGGCGTGCTGGCGGGCGGTAACTGGAGTTCCGCATACGGCATCAACAATTCAGGCACGGTGGTCGGCTACGGCAACGTAGCCTCTGGAAATTTCGGAGGGTTCGTTTGGACTCCGCAGTCCGGCATGCTGCAACTTGGCACGTTCGGCGGCCTCAACAGCTACGCAATGGGCGTCAACAACAGCGGCGAGGTCATCGGTTACGCGAGCCTGAGCAGCGGGTATGAGCACGCTTTCTCCGCGGTAGGAGCGGTCATGACCGACCTGGGAACCCTGGGCGGAAGCAGCTTCGCCTACGGGATCAACGACAGCGGCGAGATCGTGGGCTACAGTTGGCCCGTTACGGGCGACGAGCCGCATGCGTTCCTCTACCTGAATGGCATGATGATCGATCTCAACTCGCTAATCCCCAGCGGTTCCGGATGGCAGTTGCTCGAAGCCTATGGGATCAACGATGCGGGTCAGATTGTCGGCGAAGGCTTGCTGAACGGGCAATCGAACGCTTTCCTGCTCGACCCGGTTTTAGTCCACAATACGCTCTCGTTCACGTTCGCGACCACGTCCGTGCCCGAGCCCGGCAGTGCATGGCTCGCGGTTTTCGGACTCATCCTGGTCTGGACCTGGGGCTCGCGCACTAGACTCCGGGCAAGACGTAATCCTTAAACTGCTCGCGTAACGCTCGCTTATTGAACTTGCCGACGCTGGTCTTGGGCACGGCGTCCACAAAAACGATGTCGTCCGGCAGCCACCACTTGGCTACGCGGACGGAAAGGAAATCAAGCATCTCCTCTTTGGTAACCGTGCCTCGGCAATTCTCGTGGAGGGCGATGCAGGCCAGCGGCCGCTCTTGCCATTTGGGATGAAACACTGCGATCACGGCCGCTTCCATCACTTTCGGATGCGCCATGAGCGCGTTTTCCAGATCAACGCTGGAGATCCACTCGCCGCCACTTTTAACCAGGTCCTTGGTGCGATCCATGATCTGCATATAGCCTTCGGAATCGATGGTGGCGACATCGCCGGTCCGGAACCAGCCGTCCTGAAAGGCTTGGTCGTTGCGTGGATCGTTATAGTATCCGCTGGTGATCCACGGGCCGCGCGTCTGCAGTTCGCCCATGGTGGTTCCGTCCCAGGCGATTTCCTGCCCCTCGGCGTCGACAATGCGGATGTCTACGCCTGCTATCGGCAAGCCATGCCGCGCGAGCAGATCGAAGCGCTGCTTCTCGGGCAGGTCTTCCAAATGGTCCTTGACCGCCATGAAGGTGGCGATGGGCGTGGTTTCGGTCATTCCCCAAGCCAGCCGGAAGCGAACGCCGTACTTCTTCTGGTACAGCTCGATGAACTGGCGCGGCATGGCGGAGCCGGCCACCACCACCGTCCGCAGCGAGGACACATCGCGTGGTTGCGTCTCCAGATACCCGTACAAGCTCATCCAAATGGTGGGGACGGCGGCGGTGAAGGTAACCCGTTCATTCTGGATTAGTTGGGCTATGTCGGCGGGTTGAAGCTGACGGCCAGTGAGAACGATGCGGGCGCCCGTCATCACGGCGGCGTACGGAATTCCCCATCCGTTGGCGTGAAACATGGGCACGATCTGCAATACGATATCGCGCTCCGAGATCCCGAATACGTCCGACATCGCCAGCGCGAAACTGTGCAGAACCAGGGCGCGGTGCGTGTATAGTACACCCTTGGGATTTCCGGTGGTGCCGGAGGTATAGCAGGTCGCGGCGGCGGTCTTTTCGTCCAGTTGCGGCCAGGAGTACAGAGTGCCGCTCCCGGAGTGAATCAGCTCCTCATAGCCGATCGAGGGTCCGAGGGATGTCTGGTCAGTCTCGGTATCGGGCAGGATGACGAACTGTTTGACGCACGAGATCTGGTCGCGAATCGGCTCTAGAATGGAGACGAGGGAAGCGTCCACGAAGATTACGCGGTCATCGGCATGGTTGATGATGTACGCCAACTGATCCGGTGGCAGCCGGAGGTTCAGCGTGTGCAGCACGGCGCCATAGCAAGGCACCGCAAAATATAGTTCGAGATGCCGGAAACTGTTCCAGCACAGTGTACCGACCCGATCGCCCGGCTGGACTCCGAGTTTCTCCAGACCCCTCGCCACCTTATGCACGCGAGCGTGAAAATCCGCGTAGGAATGGCGATGCATGCCGTCGTGCATTTTGCTCGCGATTTCTTTTTTCGGGAAAAGTTTGGCCGAACGCTCCAAGACGTGCGTGAGCGTCAGCGGGTAATCCATCATCAGACCTTGCATACAGGCCTTTACTGTATTCCGGCGACCGGATGAGTTTCAAGTGGAGGGCCGCTGACGGGTTGCGGGAGGTAGGAAGTGGGAAGAGCATTTTTGGGTGTGGTAGCCCACGGCAACCAACACGCTACTTAATGGCGCGCTGGTTCGCTTATTCTAAGCCGCTGATACAGCTTAATTTACAGTTGCGCAACAGAACTGGTTCCTGGATTGCATAATCCTACTCGTATTCGGCGCCGCGGATTGATTATGAAGACCGTTCAACTTGCAATTGGGGATTTCAAAATACGCACAATCTCTGCGTAATTCCCTGCTCCGCGACGGCAGGCATCGGGTCAGCTAGTCGACCAGCCTGACATGTGGATCGATGGAGTGGTTGTGATCGATGGATGCAAGCTCGACAACCTCACGCCATACGGCGAAGAGTGCGAGCGATTGGTAGTGGTCATACGCACGGGAAGCGATCTGCTTGCGCGTCTCTGGAACACCGGAATCCGTCACGTGGTGTTCGAGGGCGACCCTCCGGACACAGCCCAACTCGCCATCATCGCAGCGGAGCTGCGTATGCCAAGTCCGGAACCGCCTCCCACTCTGCCGGTACTCGATGCTGCATCACGCCGCGGAAGACCCAATTGTAGTCCGGGAATCCGGCAAGTTCCTCGTCGATAGCCGATGAGCGCCGCACGTCGTGCATATCCCGGTTGGGGCTAATCCCACACCTGCATGGGGCTTATTGGGGCAAATCACCCTCTCATCGAAGCCCTCGACACATCCGCCATTGGTTGACTTTGCCCATGGGATACACCGCCGACATTCTACGGCTGCTTACGGGGCTAGCATTGCTCCGCAAGCCGGGATGACTGGCGCCAATGGCGGCGGAGGTCACAAGGATTGAAAAGAATTTTAGCGGCCGCCGCTCGACCGGAAACCTCAATCGACTGACCACGGTAAGTTTGCTTAGTAGAAACGCGGCTGGCGCGAAAATGCCAAGGATCGAAACCTTGGCCCTATGATGAAGCCATGCCTACGGCGATTTCCGGCACGCTCGCGCTTTTCCCTCTCACGCTCTCAGTCACCTGCACGCTCGCCGCGGTTCCCTTCACTATTGAAGCCGACCGGCAGCGACTCGGGCCGGGACAGGCCGCGACCCTGGTAGCCAGTGGGACCAGTGGCGCGAATCCCGGCTGGAACGTGATAGCCGGCACTTGTACCGTTCCGCCTGCCGGGAATCCGGTCTCGGTGACGCCGCCGGCTGGAAATGGAGTTCATCGCTGCGAGATCGAGGGCTCCATAACTTTGTCCGGCGGCCACAGTAGTGTCAGCAAAACTTTCGATTGGTCATCGTTCACTATTTCCGCCGTGCCAGATCGCGTTACGCCCCATCAATTGGTCAGTCTGACGACCCAGCCGGCTTCGACCGTTAATTGGAGCATTTCCGCGCCGGTAGCTCATTCGCGCTCTTTATCTCGCCCCGGCAGCCAACTGCAAACGCCCGTCGAGCCATCCTCATGCCAGCAGGAAGTATGGACGTTTCGCGGCCAAAATCCGGACGACGCAAGCGACTACGCTGAAGCCGACGTTACGGTCGCTTGTCCGCTCGGTATGACTTGGCATTCCATCACTGGAGTCGAACAATGGCAGGCCAGCGGCTCGGCTCGCATTTTTCGCTTGTTTATCGATTTGGGAGTCAATTTTCCTTTTCCGTACCGCCCTAATTCTCAGGTGGCCTCTGAAGACGGTTTCTTCGGACGCCGCCTCCGGTTCTGGTCGAACTTCCGGCTGACCAGCGCTCCGAGGCAATTTAACACCACGCTGCCGAATGCCATTGACAGCGCCATTCAGAATGCAACGCTCAACAATGTCGCGCAGGCCGTGGAGTTACTAGGCGGTCTCGAGTACCGGCTGTCCGAGACTGCCGATGCACATTTCGGTATTGGCGGCGCGCGCGAACGGTTTGGGTTTCATGCCGTAGTGGGCGCGGGCCTCACGTCTGCCTTTGACAGCGGAACACCAATCGCGCTCTACAGAGATATCCGGTCGCCTGCCTCCTCGCCGAGATATTATGCGATGGTAAGCCCCCCGGACGTTTCGTCATACCCAGGTCAATACTATGCGGGCTTCCGCTGGAAAACGTTCTATTTCGACGGCAACGATCACCTGCTTGACATCGCTCCCACCACCATCGACTTGTTGTTCGGTCATGAGGCTGCGGGCTCGGGGCCCGGCTTCGTCCCTACCATCCGCGTGGATGGATTATTTTCCTTACCGTCACAGAAAACCAACTTCCTGCACTTCTTCGTTACGGTAATCGCAAAACTGAATCACCCGCCTTCCGGAATTGATCCCGCATTGGCGTCATTTCTTCAGCCTGTCGCTTTTGACACGACTCTGCTGGCCGGCGCCGCGATCCTAAGCGGTCGAGGAGTGAATCGGGATTTTTATCGCTTCGGCGCGGCCATCGACATTTGGAAACTGCTTGCAAAGCTCAAGGCAATCACGGTCCCAATTACAGGTCTTTAGTTGCCGCTTACCTGGGTGCCGACCTCTCGGATCGCGCGCGCGAATTCATCCGGGCTGTGGATCAGCATGGTCTTACCCTTCACGTTGCGGATCGCCATGGCGACGGAGTCGGGAAAGTTCGCGTCCCGTCCCCAATATGGTTTGTATTGGAAATAAAAGAATTGGGGTACGGAAGCGAGGTGCTGCTCCAGCGCAGCATCCGGAACCTTGTCGTAATAGCGCGAGGTTGGCCCCAGGAAGATCACTTTATCGGAAGGCTGCGCGGTTTCGAGCTCTTGCTTGATCAAATCCGCAAGAAGACTGATGTGGCCGCGACGGTTCTGGAGAACGCGATAATCCACCACCTGGAGCTGCAGATTGCTGGTGGATTGCGCCACCTGGTCGAACGAGTCCGGCGTCAAGTCATCCTCTCGAAAAAGTTCCTTCTGCTGATCCAGGTTAAACACCACCACTCGTACCGATCGCGCGGGCAACGCTTCCAGCAGGGATGCCAGCGAGCTGACCAGCATCAGGCGGTCTTGCGCTCGAAATCTGGTGGAGCGAGGATATAGTGGCGCAGCGTGCAATAGCACTGTCAGACGGCCGAGTGGATTAACATCGCTGTCATCGCTCTGCTGGGACCAGCGCCGGTAAGTAAGTGGACCGGCGGTGTTCGCGGCCATCCCCAGTTTCAGGCCGCGCTCATGGGCATCTAGTTTAGCTTCCACCTTCCAGCTTTTCCGGCAGGTGCGATTCTGATCGTCGGCCAACATCCAGTCCACGGTGTAGCGTCCTTCTCCAACTTGATAGACGCCGCCGAATTCGCCTGGCGTGTTAGTCTTCGGAACACTTCGCAAACGGGTGTAGCTACCCAGGTAAAACGGTTCGCCGCCGCCCGCCGGGGTTACTCGCATGAGAATATTCCAATGGTGACCCGGGCCGGCGTACTGCTTCATCGGCATGCGCACCACATAGCCGGTCTGAAAACGAAAGCTGAAACTAAGGCGCGCTGGAACCGGGATCACTTCGCAATGCAGCTGCCGGTCGTTCGAATGGGCGGCTAAGAGCTTCTCTGCTCTTGGCCGATCGAAGACGTACTGGCCCAGCGCGGTGGAAGCGATAAGCAGGGCTAGAAAAACCGGCCGCATTTGGTACTACGATCCTGCTGCTATTATCCTGCAACCTTGCCCGCGAAGCGGCGGTACACGAAAACCGAATAGAACAGCGCCAGGGCCATACCCGGGATCCACCAGGCCAGCCCGATATATAACCCGTATTCGGGAGCGGCCGCGTTCATGACGGTCAGCCCGGCGGCCTGCGAGCTGATAGACGGCAACACGTATGGGAACACGCCAAAAACCGTGCTGGTTAACATCCCGACCAAGTACGCACACGAACTGAGAAAAGCGTATAGATCAAGTTCTCGCACACTCGAAACTCGCATCCCCGCCAACCCTGCAAATGCAAGCAGCGGAAATACGTAGCCCCACACATGCTCAGAAAATTCCTGCATGATATTGGGCTGGAGCCGAAAACTGACGACGGTAATGATCGCGGTGAAGGCCACCACCGCCCACCAGATCCGCTGTCCGAAAGCGCGCGAGCGTTGCTGCAAATCGCCGTCCGTTTTCAACACCACCCAGTAGCAGCCGTGTAAAGCTAGAACCGTGAAAGCCGCGGCGCCAATTAGGAGCGTATACCAATCCACGATGCCCGGGTCCAGGCCCGGCTGGAAGTTGGTCCACAGCGGAATGAAGAAGAAACCATCGGAATCAAACGGGACGCCGCGTACTACATTGCCGAGGGCAGCGCCATACAGTAAGGCCAGGAGCGCGCTCGATCCGCCGAAGACCAGGTCCCAAAATGGCTTCCAGATAGGGCTTTCGATATGGCTACGCAGCTCGATCGAAATGCCACGCAGGATCAGGAGCCACAGCACCATCATCAGAGCCAGGTAAAAACCGCTGAACGCGGCGGAGTACAGCCTTGGGAATGCAAAGTATAATGTTCCGCCTCCGGCGATTAGCCAGACCTCGTTGCCGTCCCAAACCGGTCCGATGGAGTGCAGCACGCGCTGGCGCTCCGGCTCGGTGCGTGCGACAAACAGGTGAATGATTCCAGCGCCAAGATCGAAGCCGTCCAGCACCACGTAGCCGGTGATCATGATCGCCACTAAGCAAAACCAGGCGATCTGAATCATCGGACACCTGCCAATTCCGCCGCTGCCTCGCGCGCGGGTCCATGATCGATCTCGCGATGAACCAGGAACAGGAACAAGATTCCTAGAGCCATATATAGGCCCATAAAGCCCATCAGCGTAAAAAGCGTGTTCCCCGCCGAGACGTGCGAGGAAAAACCTTGAGAGGTCCGCATGAGGCCGTAGATCAGCCAGGGTTGACGGCCCAGTTCGGCGGTCATCCATCCGGCCGTGGTTGCGATGTAGGGAAATGGCAGAGCCAGCAGCAAAGCCCAGAGCAGCGGGCGGCTACGGTAAAGCCTGCCGCTCCAGAGAGCCCACGCACACGAGACCACCAGAAGGATGAGAAGCGTTCCCAGGCCAACCATGATGTGATAGCTGTAATACAGCAGCGGGATATTGTCGGGCCACTGATCGCGTGGAAAATCCTTCAGGCCTTTGACCTCGGCCTCCCAGCGGCGATAGGTGAGGAAGCTCAAAGCCTTCGGCACGGTAATCGGATTATCCAATTTCAGGTTGTCGGTATCGGGCTGGCCGACCAATACGATCGGGGCGCCCGCGCTGGTGTCGAAGAGCCCTTCCATGGCCGCCAGTGTGACTGGTTGATGATCGGCGACCATTCGTCCTTGGCCGTCACCAGTGGGATAAAGCATCAGTATCATCGCGACTGTTCCGGCGATCACACCGGTGCGAACGAAAATCCGAGCATGTTCGGGGAAACGATCTGTCAGCAGATAGAATGCGCCAATCGACGCCATGACAAAGCTGGCCGTCACCACCGCGGCGATCATGTTATGCATGTACTGCCACTGTATCCAGGGATTCAAGATCAAGTCGCGGAAACTATCCAGTAGGATCTCGCCGTTGGACCCGAGCTTGTAGCCAACCGGGTTCTGCATCCAGGCGTCAGTGGCGATGATAAAGAATCCCGAGAGCCACGAACCCAGGAAAACCAGGAACGCCGTGAGGAAGTGCATCCTGGGAGTCAGCTTCTTCTCTCCGAAGACGAACAAGCCCAGGAAGGTCGATTCGAGAAAGAATGAGAAGACACCTTCCATGGCCAGCGTCTGGCCGATCACCCCGCCGGCGTTCCTGGAGAAGCGCGCCCAATTGGTGCCGAACTGGAATTCCATCGGAATGCCGGTCACCACGCCCATGGCGAAATTAATGGCGAAGATCTTCACCCAAAAGCGCGCCGCTTGGTTGTAATGCTCATTTCCAGTTCGGAGCGCGAGCGTCTTCAAGATGACGATCAACAGGGCCAAGCCCATGGTGAGCTGCGGGAAAAGATAGTGGAAGGTGATGGTGAAGGCGAAGTGCAGCCGGTGTAGCGCTAGGGCCGAATCCATATTCGCTCCTTGTGAGCAGACTTAGTACCATCTTGACTCCAACTGGTCCGACGAAATGAATGCAGGTCGAAATTGAAGGTGTCTATCCGCGGGTATTAGGGTCGGTAGCTCAGCGGGGCAGCATGCTTCATACTGAGATAGGGCGATGCGCAGACCCGATTCCAAAGCGCGGCGTCAAAAGGTGCTGCCGCAATTAAAGAGAGCAGTCACGTGAAACCCGCCAGGTTGAAAGATCCTGCGAAGTTGATTCGTGAGGACCGTCACCGGTGAGGTTGGTCCTTAACGCTAGCGCCGCGATCGAGGTAGTCCTGGCGCGAACCAAAGCGCGCGAGTATGAGCGAATCCTGGAAGAGGCCGCTGAGGTTCTGGCGTCCGATCTGATCATTCCACGTGCATACGATATGTTTTATCTGTCGCTGGCGCGGCGCGAGGATGCCGGATTTCTCACGTCAGATGGTTCGCTCCGACGGGAGGCCGAGCGGCAGGGCATACGCCTCTTGTAATGGTGCTCGGCTACGCCACTGCCCGGTGGTCCGGCTCGTAGCTGGAAAACAAAACGTCCTGCATGGGACGATCGGAATGAAATTCGGACAGTTCATGGGGGAACGCGGCTATCAGATCCGCTGGCGCCATCCGGCGCTCATCACCCAGCATTTCAGCTAGCTCGAGAGCGTTGACCACCGACTTTCCGCCGACGTCGTTGTTGGCGAAGACGAAAGTGGTGGCGGCATGTTCCTGGATGTGCTGAATGCGCGGCTTCCACTCCAGCAGTTCTTCAGGCGAGTACAAGTAATCGTGCGCGGCCACCGGCTTCGTGGCTCGATTGAACTCGCGCTGCCAGTCCTGTGGATTGCGTCCGTGCAGCCGCACGTAGCCGATCGAAGAAGTCAGGTGAGACGCCGGCCGCATGGCCTTGGTATACGGCGCCTGGTCGATATTGGCGAAGCCGATGTTATAGTCGATCAAGGTTCCCAGCGCCTCTTCGTGGGTCCAGCTATCGTGCCGCATCTCGGCCACGAGGGGAAACTCATGGAACGCGCGGCGTAGCTCGATCAGGAATTCGCGGTTCTCTTGGGTGTAGCGAAAGGTCCAGGGGAATTGCATCAGAACGCAGCCGAGCTTTCTTGCACCCAGCAGCGGCCATAGCCCTTCTTTGAATGCCGCGATTTCAACCGATCCAAGTAATCGCTCGTGCGTGAATTGACGCCCGAGCTTCGCCGTGAAGACAAACTTTGGATTGTGACTAACCTTCCGTAACCAAAGGCGAGTGATCTCGGGCCGGATGTTTTGATAAAACGTGGTGTTGATCTCGACGGCGTCGAAATAGCGAGACAAATCGGCGAGCGCGTGAAAGCTACGTCGTTTCAGCTTGGGATAAACGATTCCGTTCCAGTGCGGATAGGACCATCCGCAGGGTCCGCAATGCATGTTTTGGGGGAGGGACATGGCAGCACCTGTTGTTCTCCTTTTCTTCTCCCATCAGCATAGTAGAAAAAAAGGCGAAAAGCAAGGGGAGTCGTTTTTTTTTCGAACTCCCCGTAACCTTGGCGGGTGGCTGCGACGTTATCTATGCAAATCCCCGTTACGACGGCGGACGCTTCACCCTATCACCCCAAAAAGCGTCCGCCTTTTCTATTTAGTCCGTACCGATCCCCTCAAATAGCGGCGTGCTCAAATAGCGTTCCCCAGAGTCTGGCAGGATGGTAACCAAGGTTTTGCCCTTCATCTCCGGCTCCTGGGCGATGCGCACCGCCGCAGCGGCTGCCGCTCCGCAGGAAATCCCCGCTAAAATGCCTTCTTCTTTGGCCAGCCGGCGGGCCATTTCGATCGATTCCTCGTTGGTTACTTGCACGACGCGATCAACCATGGAGAGATCCAATGTCCCGGGAATGAATCCGGCGCCAATGCCCTGAATTTTGTGCGGACCCGGATGTAGCGCCTCCCCTTTGAGCTTCTGCGTAATCACCGGACTGCCAACTGGCTCGACGGCGATGGATACAATCTTTTTCTTCTGAACGGTCTTTATAAATCGCGAGATGCCTGAGATAGTGCCACCTGTTCCAACGCCGCTCACCAGGACATCGATGGCGCCTTGGGTGTCCTCCCAGATCTCCGGGCCCGTGGTTTTGAAATGGATCTCGGGATTGGCCGGATTCTGAAACTGCTGCAACAGCAAGTAGCGATCGGGATCGGCAGCCACCATTTGCTCGGCTTTCGAAATTGAACCTTGCATACCGGCCGCGCCCTCAGTCAGGATCAAGTTGGCGCCAAAGGCTTTCAGGATCCTGCGCCGCTCGATCGAAAAAGTATCGGGCATGATGAGAGTGATCGCATACCCGCGCGCGGCCGCCACGAAAGCGAGTGCGATGCCGGTGTTACCGCTAGTGGGCTCGATGAGTTCCTTGCCCGGCCGCAGCACGCCGCGCTGCTCGGCATCCCAAATCATGGCTGCCCCGATGCGATCCTTCACCGAATAGGCCGGGTTTCGCCCTTCGATTTTGGCAAGGATGGTGGCTTGCGCGCCCTGCGCCACCCGGTTGAGCTTCACCAGAGGCGTGCGTCCGATACTTAGCGAATTATCCTTATAAAACATCAAATCTCCCAGTTGGGTACATATTTGGACTGCTTGTCGTGCCAGGTGTGCACCAATTCAGCGAAGGTGGTGTGATCGATCACACTGGAGATCGAATGTTCCACGCGCCGCCAAGTTTCCGCGAACGGGTCGGCGGCCGGGCGGCGCTGCGACGTCTTGTTGCTTTTGGTCCCCTCGACGTAGCGAAGCACTTCCCCTACTGTAATGCCATCCGGCGCCCGCGAAAGCAGATAGCCCCCTTCGGCGCCCCGCCGGGATTCGACGAAGCCGCCTTGCTTGAGTCCGGCGAGAATCAATTCCAGAAATTTTTGGGGGATTTTTTGCCGGCGCGCGATGTCGGCGATTTTGATTGGCTCGCCCCGCTTTTGCAATGCTAGATCGAAGATGGCGTGGAGCGCGTACTCGCCTTTCACCGAGATGTTCAATCTTCTCCTACCAACTAGAGATTGTACTTGACAACCCCTCCCTGGCGGTCAGGGCTCAGTCTTTCCAGAACAGCTCAGCGTCCGACCGGCGCACATAGTTGGCGTCGATAGCGGCGGGATCGGCCGCGCGGCCATTCCGGTATTCAACCGAAGCGATGCGTCCGATGGCGGCGGCCAGAGCGCGGGGCGCGGTTATCACGGGAATAGTCGGATCGACGCTGGCGAGGAAAGGCGAAAAATCGGTGGCGATGAATTCGTAGCCATTCGAAGGCAGCGTCGCGGCCCAGGTTGGAAAATTCATCACGACCTCCGGCGCGGCGATTTCGAGCCGCTCGTTATAGACCGCGCCGTACACCTCGCCACGCCGCGCGTCCAGCACAGTGGCCCGTAACGGACGAGTTCCGAAAAACGACAGCGCCCGGAGATTGGAAACAGCGACCACTCGCTTGCCGGTGGCTTCGGCCAAGCCTTTCACGGCGGTTAAGCCGACCCGGACGCCGGTGAACGATCCCGGGCCGGATGCGGCGGCGAAGCAATCCATCTGACTCACGTTGACCTGGTGTCGCGCGAGCAACCACTCAATTCGCTGGAACAGGATGTGTCCGAAACCGTCTGGCGAATGCAGCGGAATTTCTTCGACGGTACGATCATCCTCGGCGAGCGCAATGCTGCCGAACTCGGAAGTGGTGTCGATGGAAAGAATCACTTGTTGAGCTGAAACACGCGGTCGGCCGAATAGGCTTTGCCATTCGCGTTCAGCGCCGTCAAGTGAATGCTGAGGATGGCCGGGAAGTTCAGCGCGATGGACGGCGGAATGACGAAAGTGCCGGGCGAGCCGGTGCCGAGCACGCGCGAACCTTGTCCGTCGATGGACACTTCCCCGGTCCACAGAAACATCATCGACCGCGTGGCGCGAGTTTCGCGCGTTAGCTTCGCGGAAAATTTCACCGGCTTCCCGGCGTCCAACGAATTGCCGGAGGGGTCTACGATGACGTACGGCACTTTTGCCGAATTAGACTCGATCTCCTGCACTAGCGGCACCTCGCGCGAATCGAATTTGTAGGACTTCAGCATCGATTCCTTGCGGCCTTCGCGCGCGACCATAAGCACCCAGGGATGGCTTTTGTCGGGCGCCTCACCAGTGAAATGCTCGCCTTTATATTTCTTCTGCTCGACGGATTCGCCCGTGGCTGGGTTGAACCACCATACGTCGTAGCCGTGCTTTTCCACCGATATTTCGACCGGCGGCCCTGGATGCTCGATGTAGCTGACGTACTCCACATCTTCGAGCGCCACCGCGCGCGCGCCGTCGACGTCGAAATATGGCTCCAGCTCCCAATGCCGAGTGTCGGCGACAAAGTCGAACCAATAGCGGCACACGGCGGCGCCGTCGCCGTGAAACTCAGGGTACTCACCGTCCATGGTGGCGTTCCAGAGATGCTGCGCATCGGTTACTCCGACGAAGGGCACCTGATAAAACTGATGTTCCACCGATCCGACGACGTCGTTGGTGGTATTTTCGATAATGAAGTTCATCCAGCCGTCGGGGAGCAGGGAAGACGAAGTCACTTTGGCGTTTGACGATCGCGGGTGCTGATAAGGATCCTGTTTCTTGAGATTGAGTCCTAGCTCTTTGAGCAACGGCCGGCCATTCTTGTAATCCTCGAACTCTTCCAAGCCTTGCCAAGTGACGTTAAACGGAGCGTAGCGCGCCACGATGTAACTGATGAATCGCTCGCGCGCCTGCCAATCCGGAAAAAGGCTCGTAATATAGTCCGGATTAGACCCGAGAATCAGGTCGACGGTGAATCCGCGTTTGTGGGCGGCGAATATTCGACGGTCTAGTTCATCGAAATATGCCGGATTCGGCTTATCGGGAGCCAGAAAGACACGGCTGCGATCGGCGGCGCCGCCCAGGATTGAGCCGCGAAAATGAGTGAACTTGTTCTTCGCTGCATCGGCAAGCTGCTGTTCGAACTCCTGCTGGCTCAAAAACGGGAAACGGTCGGCGATATAGCCCATCCATAGATGCGGTTTCTTGTCGTCGGTGGCCCAATGGTGGAAGTTGGCGGCGTTGATATAGCCGGGAGAATCCGATGACGCCGCGTTAAAGGCGCCTTCCTTGCCGTCGAAAGCCGCTATATTGCTGGTGGTGCGATAGGTCCACTGGCCGGGTTCGGTGGGAGTGATGCGGATAATCAACCTGCGGCCGCCGTCCCAAAACGCAGGCATCAGGTAGGTCTTAAAATGCGGTGATCGGAATTCGGCGTGAAGCTGCGCGCTGGCGTAAGGATTGGGATGAGCGGCGAGATTAGCCGCGGAGAGTTCGAATACGAACTCGCACGGAGAGTAGGCTGGAGTACCTTCACACTGCGTTTGGCAGAACACCGGAACGGCAATTAGAAGGAGGACTGCAAGACGCGCCAGCATCCTCCTTCAGCGTAACGCAGCGGCTCACTCTATGAAACCGCTCACCTGCCTATTCCCGGTTATCGCGAAGAGGTCGCCCGGTTATGGCGGACCTCCACTTCGTTCACCACTTGCGCCACATTCGGAACGGCCGCCAACAATGCCCCTAATAGCAATGATCCGGCAAATGAGTTTCATACACGTTCTCCGCTGCCTACACCACCGTCCGACGGCCGGCAATCAAACTGATGACGAACAGCACTACGAAAACGAAGAACAGTATCTTTGCAATACTTGCTGCACCAGCGGCAATTCCTCCAAACCCGAAGAGCGCCGCCAGAATCGCGATTACCAGGAAAACCCATGCGTACCAAAGCATTTCTTAATACCTCCGCCTGTCAATTAGCAAGCTGACTGCCACGGAGATTGTTAAGTCGGGGTTACTAATACACCGTGACTGTGATCATTTCCTGATTCCACGAATAGCTCGGAGTCCACTTCGGACCATAGATACCCACGCTGACCGTGTACTTTCCCGCGTTGGCCGGAGTCCAGGAAAATTCGTAGGTCTTCATTTCACCAGGGCCAAAATTTTCGTTCGACCTGTTTTGCTTATGGACAGGCTTGCGCAATTCATCCCAGACCTCTATCTCGACGATGCTGCCAGGCGCTGCTTTTCCGTCGTCTTTGGCCGTGATGTCGATGGTGACCGGCTTGCCGCTCGGGACCAACTGAGCCGGTGTTTTGGCGCTGGTGGTAAATGGCGGAGTCGCGAGCGTTGGTACGTAAAATCCTGCAATCTTGATAGCGAGAGAATCCACTCTGGAGCTGCCGGAGTTCGCGAGCACGATCACACTCAGCTGGTCGTTCTCGAAACGCTCATAGTCTGAGCGGAATCCCGGGTATTGGCCGTCGTGGTGTATTCTCGCTCGCCCGAGGAATGAGTCCACATACCAGCCGAACCCATAATCGGCAGACGTCCCATCATTCAAACTCACGGGCGTCCGCATCTGCTTCCGGTTGGCCGCCGTGATCGGACTGTGTGAATCCATAAAGGCGTCCCACTTCGCAAGGTCCAGAACCGTGGAGAGAAAAGCGCCGCTTGGCCGCACGGCGATCCAGTTTTCAGCATTTACCATACCGCTATCCGTCTGCTCGTAACCACTGGCGCGATTCGGAACAATAGCGGTTAGCGTCAAGACGCGGGTAGCTGTCATGCCCGCCGGCGCAAAGAGCCGTTCCGAAATGAACGCGCTCCACGATTTGCCGCTCGCTTTGCTGATGATTTCCGCCAGCACGTAGTACCCAACATTGGAGTACAGCCACTTTTCGCCTGGTTGAAAGCTGAGTGGCAGTGGATAGACCGACTCGATCACGTTGGACGGCTGCTGTTCTTTGTAGGGATGGTAGTCGGATGGGTCGCGGACGATGCCCGAAGTGTGTGTCAATAGATGCCGGACGGTGATGTTTTTCCAGGACTCTGGCGAGCCGTTCAGGTATTTTTGCGCCCTGTCGTCCAGCCCGATCTTGCCCTCCTCGACAAGCAACATGACGGCCGCTGCCAGGAACTGCTTGCTCAGCGAGGCGATTTTGTACACGGTTTCGGGAGTGGCGGGCGAGTCTGTCTCCACGTTTGCCAGTCCATATCCGGCAGCTTTGATGAGCCTGCCTTTTTCCACCACCGCAATCGAGAGTCCGGGAATGTGTAGGGCCTGCATCTGCGCTTTGACGCGGTCGTCCACTGCATCGGCGCGAACAGGTACGGAAGCACCGATCAAAAGAGAGAGGACGAGATGGGAGTTACGATTCAAGATCGGAATACTTCCGGCGGAGGGAAAGGTTACAAAAGGAACAACCCTCCGCTACTGGATCTGAAACCGAGCCGAAGCAGAGTACGCCCGCAATGGTCCATCGCTGGTGAACCAGGCCTGCACGACGTATTTGCCGCGCGGTAATTTAACCAACGGCACGCTAATGACATGCTCCTTCTGATCGTGAATCTCCAGTTCGGAGACGACCTGCGGGAAAACTTTACCGCGCGACCAGAGCACGACAACGTTGCCCTGACCATCGCGGATCTCAAGGTCATATATCTGGCCGCTGGAGAAGCTCAGTACACCGGGGGTGCCGGGATCGCTGTTGCGGATCGTCAGGCGCGCTGTGAGTGTATCAGAAGCCGCATAAATATCGCGGTCCAGCACTAAATCTGTAGATAATTCGCCGTGAGACATGTTCAGTCCACCGTTTCAGGCGTAAAAATCTTTGGCCCAGGCGTGGCGCTTGAGAAGCTGCAGAGTCGCCGCGTCCAACGGTCCCTTATCCGAAACAGCCGCGTTCCGCTCGACGTTTCGAACAGTTCGCATGCCCGGAATCACGGTGGACACCGCCGGATCGGAGATGGTAAAGCGGAGCGCGATTTCGGCCAGCGATCCATTCTGCGCCGTCAGATCTTTTTGTAGCGCCGCAACGTGCTCGACCACCTGCTTCTTGCGGTCGCCCCGGAAATAGAAGGCGCGAAACTCCTTCGGATTGAAAACGGTATCCTCTGTGATGCTGCCCGTCAGGCTGCCCTCGTCGAACGGTACCCGCGCCAGCACGCCGACATTCTTCGCTTTGGCCAGTGGAAGCAGGTTCTGCTGGGGCGTCTGATCGAAAATGTTGTAGATCACCTGCACCGCGTCGACAAATCCGGTGCGGATGAGTTCCAGCGCCGAATCGGGCTGATGATCATTGATGGACACGCCCACCGCCCGGACCTTGCCGGCCGTTTTCAATTCCTCAAAGGCGCGCCGCCACTCTTCGCGATAGAGCCAGTCGGGATTCCAGACATGCAACTGCTGGAGATCGATGGTATCCACCTTGAGGTTTCGCAAGCTGGTTTCGGTCGAGTGCAGAATGTAGTCGTAGGGGAAGACATTTTCGATGCCGATCCCGGGTCTCGCCGGCCAAAGTCGGTTCTTGGGCGGAACCTTGGTGGCGACATACATCCGGTGGGTAGCGTCGCGGATGATCTTGCCCACTAACTTTTCGCTGTGGCCATCACCATGGGCTAACGCCGTGTCGATGAAGTTGAAGCCCAGTTCCATGGCCCTGCGCAACGCTCGCATCGACTCGTCGTCGTTGCCTCCCAGCCACTGTGTTCCGCCGATGCCCCAGGCGCCGAATCCTATTTCGCTGATCTCAAAACCAGTCCTTCCGAGGGTCCGGTGTTTCATCCTGAATCCATGATAGTTAATCGTGATACTGAATCGTGATAGTCAATCGAGCATCTAACCAATGTGGTGGCGGAGGTTGCATGACGACCAAGCATCAGGTAGTGATTCTCGGTGGCGGATTCGGCGGCCTGTACGCGGCCAAAGCGCTGAAGAAAGCTGCAGCGGAGATCACCGTTTTGGATCGCCGCAATTTCCATCTTTTCCAACCGTTGCTCTACCAAGTGGCCACCGGTTCGCTGTCACCCGGTGAAGTTGCATCGCCGCTGCGGCGCGTGCTGCACAACCAAGAGAATACTCGCGTGCTGATGGGTGAGGCCGTGGACCTGGATGCTGCCGGTCGTCGCGTGATACTCGCCGATGGCGAGCTAAAGTACGACACACTGATCGTCGCTACTGGTTCGACCGATTCATACTTCGGCCATGACGACTGGAAGCGGTCCGCGCCCGGCCTGAAAACCATCGAGGAGGCAACCGAGATCCGCAGCAAGATTCTATATGCTTTCGAAGAGGCCGAGAAGCAACATGATCCGGAAAAGCAGCGCGCTTGGCTGACGTTTGTGATTGTCGGCGCTGGAGCAACCGGTGTCGAGCTGGCCGGCGCACTCGGCGAAATCGCACACGAAATATTGCACCGGGACTTCCGTTCCATCGACTCTAGAAATGCTGAGATTTTGCTGCTGGAAGGCGGCCCCCGCGTGCTGCCGGCCTATCCTGCTGACCTTTCCGCGAAGGCGGAAGCCTCATTGATACGGTTGGGGGTGACGCCCCGGACCAACGTGATGGTGACCGGAATCGACGAAGCCGGCGTCACCGTTAAAACCTCGAGCGGCGAGGATCGAATCGCAGCGCGAACAGTCATCTGGGCGGCAGGCGTGCGAGCGTCTGATTTTGGAGATGTGTTGAAGCAACGCGCCGGGGCGCAGCTTGACCGCGGCGGCCGCGTCACGGTGAGCGGGGATCTGAGCGTGCCGGGGCATCCTGAGATTTTCGTGATCGGCGACTTGGCCCATGTCGAGCAGGACGGCAAACTGCTGCCGGGTGTCGCGCCGGTGGCCATGCAGCAAGGCGGATATGTTGCCAAGTTGATTCAGAAGAGGCTCCAGGGTCAGGCTGAGGGCGTGGCGAAATTCCGCTATTTCGACAAAGGGAGTCTGGCGGTAATCGGTCGGGCGTCGGCGGTGGCGGAGATCCGTGGACTGCATCTATCGGGCGTGTTGGCGTGGCTCACGTGGCTATTCGTGCACCTGTTGTATATCGTGGAATTTTCAAACCGCGTGCTGGTCTTTATCCAGTGGGGCTTTCTTTATCTGACCTACAACCAAGGCGCCCGGCTCATTACGGGAACGGATGTGGGTGCCAGCAAGCCGATCAGCACCGAAACCGCTGTGCAGCGATAGCCGCGCCTCGTCAATGAGATCGTTGGAGAGTGCCAGCGAGGAGATAGAGTACTATGTGCCGCTTTTCGAAAAACTCAAGCGTGCCGCTGAAAGCGTCGGCGCCGGCCAGGTGATTTACGTCCGCAGCCCGCGCTTAAAGGCCTGAGCGTTCCATTCCGGAACCTTGGCCAAAAGTTCCTCTTAAGCCACGATAGAATAGTAGCAGCCTCCATATGATCGACCAGGCGCTGGCGAAAATCTTCGGCACCAAGAACGAACGCGAAGTCAAGCGCATTCGCCCGATCGTGGCCGCCATCAATGAGCTCGAGCCCGGAATGCAGCAGCTTTCCGACGCTGAGCTGGCCCAGAAGACGGTCGAATTCAAGGAGCGCGTCGCCAACGGAGAGTCGCTTGATGATCTCCTTATTGAATCCTTCGCCGTGTGCCGCGAGGTTGGCCGGCGGGTGCTGAACATGCGCCATTTCGACGTACAGTTGATTGGCGGCATCTTCCTGCATCGCGGCAAAATCGCCGAAATGCGCACTGGTGAAGGCAAGACGCTAGTCGCCACCTTGCCCGTGTATCTCAACGCATTGAGCGGGCTGGGTGTGCATGTCGTCACGGTTAACGACTATCTGGCCAAGCGCGACTCTGAGTGGATGGGCCGTATCTACAAGTTTCTCGGAATGTCCGTCGGCGTCATCGTGCATGACCTGGATGACGAAGAGCGCCGCCAGAGCTACGCCTGCGACATTACTTACGGCACCAACAACGAGTACGGCTTCGACTACCTGCGCGACAACATGAAGTTCCGGATCGAGGACTGCGTGCAGCGCGGCCACAACTTCGGAATCGTCGACGAAGTGGACTCCATTCTGATCGACGAATCGCGTACGCCGCTGATCATTTCCGGACCCAGTGAAGAATCCACCGACAAGTATTACAAGATCAACCGCATCATCCCCAAGCTGGTGCGCGGTGAGGAGATCAAGGGCAAAGAGCCGGGCGAGAGCTACACCACCGGCGATTACACGGTGGACGAGAAGCATCGCAGCGCAGCCCTTACCGAAGAGGGCATCGCCAAAGTAGAAAAACTCTTGGGCTGCGGTAACCTCTACCAGCCCGAGAACTGGACCATCCTGCACCATGTGCAGCAGGCGCTCAAAGCGCACGTCCTGTTCATGCGCGACAAAGACTATCTGGTGCAGGACGGACAGGTGATCATTGTCGACGAGTTCACCGGCCGCGTGATGCCGGGCCGTCGTTGGAGCGACGGTCTGCATCAGTCCATCGAAGCCAAGGAAAACGTCAAGATCGAACGCGAGAACCAGACTCTCGCCACCATTACTTTCCAGAACTACTTCCGCATGTACAAAAAGCTGGCCGGCATGACCGGTACGGCCGAAACGGAAGCCGCCGAGTTTGACAAGACCTATAAGCTCGATGTCGCGGTGATCCCCACCAACCGCCACATGGTTCGCAAGGAATTTCAGGACATCGTCTACCGCACCGAGGATGAGAAATTTCGCAACGCGGCCAAAGAGATCCAGGGCCTGTACGAAAAAGGCCAGCCGGTGCTGGTCGGGACCATCTCCGTTGAAAAATCCGAGCGGCTCTCCAATTCGTTAAAGAAGATGGGCGTCAAGCATGAAGTCTTGAACGCCAAGAATCACGAGCGCGAGGCGTTCATTGTCGCGCAGGCGGGCCGCAAGGGCGCTATAACGGTTTCGACCAATATGGCCGGCCGCGGCACCGACATTCTGCTGGGCGGCAATCCGGAGTTCCTCACCAAAGAGTATCTGAAGAAGCAAAACAAGGATCCGGATCTGCTGCAGACTAGTCCTGTGGGATCGGCGGAGCGGGCCGAATGGGACGCCGTCTACACCCGCTTCAAGGAAGAAACGGCGGTCGAGCACGACGAAGTGGTGGCGCTGGGCGGGCTGCACGTGCTGGGCACCGAGCGTCACGAGTCCCGGCGCATCGATAATCAGCTACGCGGACGAGCCGGACGCCAGGGCGATCCTGGCAGCTCGCGCTTCTACCTGTCCCTGCAAGACGACCTGATGCGCATTTTCGGCGGCGAGCGCATGCAGAATCTCATGCTGCGGCTCGGCATGGAAGAAGACGTTCCGATCGAATCGAAGATGATTTCCAAGCGGATCGCGGCCGCCCAGAAGGCCGTTGAAGCACAGAACTTCGCCGCCCGCAAACACCTGCTCGAGTACGACGACGTCATGAATAAGCAGCGCCAGGCCGTCTACGGCATGCGCCGCCATTTGCTGGAGGGGCAAGACCAACGGGAGCGAGTCCACGAAATCATCGAAGGCATCGTCGCGACGTTTATCGACATGCGCTGCCCGGAGCGTACGCATCCCAGCACCTTCGATCTCGCATCGCTGCAATCGGACGTGCTATCTTCCTTCGGCTTGAAGATCGATACCGACGAGCTGCAAGGTATGGCGCGGCAGGAGATCGAAACTCACATCTACGATCTGCTCATCGCGCGCTACAAGGAAAAAGAGGACCTGATCGGCCCGGAAAACATGCGCGACGCCGAGCGCATCGTCATGCTCAATGTCATCGACAACCAGTGGAAAGACCATTTGCTGTCGATGGATCACCTGAAGGAAGGCATCGGGCTGCGCGGGTACGGGCAGAAAGATCCGCTGATCGAATACAAAAAAGAATCGTTCCAGATGTTCCAGGACATGATGGATCGCATCGAGGACGAGACCATCCGCTACCTGTTCTTTCTTCAGGTGACTACAGGCGGAGGCCCAGCGGGGCAGGCGCAACCGGTGCTGCCGTTCTCTCCCGATGGCGATGAAGAAGAAGAGGAAGAAGAGGACACCGAAGAAGCGCTGGTCGGCGCCAACGGCGAGCAGCGCCGCGCTGCTCAAACCGTAGTTGAAGATTTCACGCGCAACATCCAGCGCAAGAAAGACAAAGAAATGGCCGAGCTGCAGTTCGTCGGCGGCAGCGGTACGGCCACCGAGAAAAAGCAGGCCGTTTCCGCCAAGAAAGCCGGCCGCAACGATCCCTGCCCGTGCGGCAGCGGCAAGAAGTACAAGAAATGCCACGGGGCCTGATCCTCGCTATTTTGCTCGCATCCTCAGCCTGCGCCGCCATCTGGCCAGAGCATTTGGGAAGCTACGATCGGCGGTCGGTCGAGGCATCACAAGTCCCGACCGATGAGAACGGCCGCGAGGCATATGAACAAGCCGATTATGGCCGGTTTCGCGTATCGGCCACGGTTTACAAGGACTCCACGGGAGCCTACGCCGGGTGGCTCGAAACTGCTGGTAATCCGCTCCAAGTGGGCAATTATGTGATAACTTGTACCGGAAATTGCCCTAAGAATCTGGCTGGCCTGGCGGAGGCTCTGCCACGGGTTTCGCACGCACCGCTGCCGGCGTTGGGAAGCTACTTTCCAGCCCGGAATCTGGTGCCGCACTCCCAGCGCTACATCCTGGGCCCAGTTGGGTTGGCGCAAAACGTGCCACAAATCCCTGAAGCTGCGGTCGCATTTCAGTTCGGAACGGAAGGCGAGATTGGCCGTTACAAAGTAGCGAGCAGTGAAGAAACCCTGGCCATATTCTCGTACCCGTCCCCCGGCATGGCCAGACAGCAGGTTAGGGCCTTTGAGGCGATTCCCGATGTGGTCGTGAAGCGCGCCGGCCCTCTGGTGGCTATCGTGTTGGGTGGGGCGGCCGATCTGTCCGCAGCCAATCGCCTGCTTGACCAAATCAAGTATGAAGCCGCAGTTACTGTAAACGAACCCATGCCTCTGATCCTTCGGCCTGAAACCGCCGCCCAGATGCTGCTCTCGATTATTACACTGGCCGGCATAGTACTGGGCTTTTGTCTAGCCTCCGGCCTTATATTTGGAGGCCTCCGCGTAATTGCACGCAAGTTTGGTTATGCAGATGCTGGAACGTCGATGACGACGCTGCATCTCAGCGACAAATAACTCCTCGGGTTTCTCCACCTTAGAAACCAACCATCGGTTTGTTCAAAGGACTTCCACAGAATCTTCCACAGTTTTCAAAAAGCGAGCGCGCATATAACGCCCGTTGATTCAGTAGCATAGAAAGCATTTACGATTTGCCAGTTTTTCGCTTGACTCGCAACCTTACCAAGCCCTATGATCTGATCACAAACAGATTTTGACGGTTGCGTTTCCGTCGAATCTGATTCTCCCGGACATCACCCTGGTAGAACAGGGGCCTGTGAATTCAGGCGGATGGTGTCGGATCGCTGGGGCCTTCGCGGCCCCAGTACCCAATTACAGCGATAAACTGGTATTTGAATCCTCATCCGCCCAAACCGGCCGATACGCCTGCCACTTGGCGTGATCGTATCCGTGCGCTGGCTAACATGCCACCGTTGCTGAGGATGGTATGGCGGACGAGTCCGGCCATCACAGTTGCCACGGTCGTGCTACGACTGCTAGCCGCCGTGATTCCGGTGGGCCAGCTCTGGATTGGTAAGCTCATCATGGACCAGGTGGGCCGCGCCATTACAGGGCTTCCTCGGGACCCCCAGCGAATTTGGGTGCTGCTCGCCTACGAGATCGGATTGGCGGTGTTGAGCGACCTGCTGTCGCGCGCAATCAACCTTTGTGACAGCCTACTAGGCGACAAATTCACTAACTACGTCAGCTTGCGGCTGATGGAGCACGCTACCCAGCTCGATCTGGTTTCCTTTGAAGATCCGGTCTTTTACGACAAGCTGGATCGGGCACGGCGCCAGACTACCGCCCGGCTGGGGATGCTGGCAGTGCTGGCGGGTATGGGCCAGCAAGCTATCACTCTGCTGTCTCTTTCGGCCGCCGTGGTCTCGTTTTCGCCCTGGTTCCTGCTGCTTTTGGTGGTGGCCGTGATTCCCGCATTTCTGGGCGAAACGCGTTTTGCGATGCTGGCCTATTCGATCTTGTATCGCTGGACTCCCGAGCGCCGCGAACTCGATTATCTTCGCATGCTGGGCGCAAGCAGCCAGAGTGCAAAAGAAGTGAAAATTTTCGGGCTGGGCGGCTACCTAGCGGAACGCTCGCGCGAGCTATTTGACCGCTTCTATCGCGAGAACAAAGCGCTCGCCATCAAGCGCGCTGTTTCGGGGTCGCTGCTCAACCTGCTGCCTACGGCCGGCTACTACGGGGCATATGTAATGATCTTGGTACGGACCTTATCTGGCGCGCTAACCATCGGCGGCCTCACATTTCTGGCCGGGGCGTTTGCGCGATCCAGAAGCCTGATCGAGAGCCTTTTTTCGAGCTTCAACAACATCGCCGAACAGGCGCTTTACATCAAAGACCTTTTCGATTTCTTCGAGACGCGGCCGGGTATCGTGTCGCCGCCCAATGCGCTGCCGGCACCCCGTCCGATTCATTCAGGATTTGAGTTTCGCGATGTTTCGTTCGCCTACCCAGGCTCTGAGCGGCAGGTGCTGAATCGCGTGAACTTTCGCTTCGACGCTGGCGAGCGTATCGCTTTGATTGGAGAAAATGGCGCCGGCAAGACGACGCTGGTGAAGCTGCTGGCGCGCTTGTACGATCCCACCGAAGGCGCGATTTTGTTGGACGGCGTGGATCTTCGCGAGTACGACGTGGACAGCCTGCGCAAAGAAATAGGCGTGATCTTTCAGGACTATATGCGCTACGATATGCAGGTTCGCGAGAACATCGGTTTCGGGCGTATCGAAGAGCTTGGCAATCAGCCGCGTATCGAGGAGGCGGCCCGCAAGAGCCTGGCGGCGCCTTTGATCGCGCAACTGACCAGCGGCTATGAGCAGATGCTCGGCCGCCGCTTTGAGAAAGGTGTGGATTTATCGGCCGGCCAGTGGCAGAAGATCGCGCTGGCGCGCGCCTACATGCGCGATGCGCAAGTGTTGATTCTGGATGAACCGACTGCTAGCCTGGACGCCCGCGCTGAATACGAGGTGTTTCTGCGGTTCGCCGATCTCACGCGCGATAAGATGGCGGTGCTCATTTCCCATCGCTTCTCTACCGTTCGCATGGCCGACCGGATTTTGGTTCTAGCCGACGGCGAGACAATCGAGCAGGGCACGCATAAACAGCTGGTCGCTTTAGGCGGACGCTACGCGGAATTATTCGAACTGCAGGCCGCGGGCTATCGCTGAGTTTTACCGCCCGCTGGGCGCCACTGCATAAAGAAATTGATTTCCTGGTCTTCAACTACCCGGAATCCCAAGCGCTGATACAGCCGCAGTGCTGGGTTGAACCGCTCGACGTGGAGCGTGACGATCTTCTCCTGCCGCGCGGCTTCCCGCATCAAATCCTCGATAATCGAGCGGCCCAATCCGCGGCCACGATGTTCCGCGAGTAGTGCAATGTCCATTAAGCGGATTTCGCAAGGTCCATAATGAACATAAAGTCGACCGATCGGGACATCCTGGAGCAGGATGATCTGAAACAGCGCATCCCCGTAATGTTTCCGGTAGTGCGTGGTCTGGAATTGGAATTGCATCCGCAGAAACGCTTCTTGTCGCATGGCGTCCCAACCAGTCAGCGCCATCTCGCTGGCGCGGGTGCTGGCATAAAGCCGGTACAAGAGTGCTTCATCGTCCGGGTGCTCGGGACGGAAGCTGATCTGGTCCGTTAGTGGCAAACTCTCTTTGGTCGCGGTCATCAGTTGCGCGAGGGGAAAATCCCCACGAGCGCGATGCAGAAACTAAGAACCAGAAAGGGTTCCAGGTTGGGGTGAGACTGGTTGCCGCCCGAGTTGCCGATGGCTTGCGGCGCCAGGGTCTCGCTTCCGCTGGTGGCGAAAGTGACGTTGCCGTTGGGGTCTGCCGCCCAGAGATTGCCGCCGGGAGTTAGTGAGGTGGCCGCCGCTCCGTAATGAGCGGGGTGCGAGTGAGGAGCCATTTCGCCGATGATCAAGGTGTGGTTCTGTTCGCCGCCGACCTCGCCGATGACGTGATTCTGTCCAACACCTTGCCCGAAACTCATTGCGACTTTGCCTTGTAGGTTCGGCAACGCGAAGGTCGTCCGGCCGTCGCCGCCGTAAGTAGTTCCGAGCAGGGAAAACAGGGCCTGGTTCTGGTTAATGGGAAGGATCTGTCCATTGCAAAAGGCCCAGCCTTTCGGCGGATAATTAAACGAAAAGATTGCTATTTGTCCAAGAAATTGGTCGCTCATGATATTTGTCCTTTCTACGACCTGGGCGGGTAAATGCCTTGCAGCGCGATGCAATAGTTCAGTACCAAATAGGGTTGCAGGTTGTTATGCGGCTGTCCACCGCCGGCCGGCAGGATCGCCTTCGGAGACATTTGCCCGGCCGACGCCATGGGGCCGTATTCCTGGTTGCCGCCAGCATCTTGTGACCAAACTTGGCCAGCGGGATCGTAACTGGTGCCGACCGCGTTGTTGCAGTTGGCCGGATGGGTGTGGCCAGGCATTTGGTTGTCCAAGAGCGTTACGAATTCCTCGCCGCCCATATCGCCCAAGTTGCGGAGGGTGAGACCGGGACCCTGCCCTCGCTGAAGTGGAACCCTTCCCTGCAGGTTCGGAAGCCCGAAGGTGGTCTTGCCGTCCCCTCCGTAAGTGGTGCCGAGGATCGAAAACAGTGCGGTATTCTGCGAAATGGACAGAAGCTGCCCCTCGCAAAGCGCCCAGCCCTGAGGCGCGAAATTAAAGCCGAATATTTGAATTTGTCCAACGAATGGTTCGCTCATAATCTTGATCCTTCGTGTAGTTCGATCATCAATTCTGGGACGGGAAAATGCCGAAGAGGGAAATAATATAGTTGACAACAAGAAATGGCTGCATGTTGTCATGAGGCTGAACGCCATTCACGTTGTTGCTCCCGATCGCACTCCCTGACATCGTGGGAGCATTATTGATGGGAGCCGTGTATGCAGCGGTGTTGCCGCCCGGATCCGTGGACCAGACGGCGCCATCCGGACTGACGACGTCGCCGCCCCCAGAAGCCGCTGCCAGATGATTATGGGACGGCAGCTGGTTACCGGTCAGCGTTACATTTTCGACTCCTCCGTTTTGACCGATTACAAAGCCGGCACCCATGTGGATAGGGGCCCGGCCTTGCAAGTCCGGCAAATTGAAGGTCTGCTGGCCGTCGCCTCCGTAGGTGGTTCCAATCAGGTTGAACAGTGTCTCGTTTTCAGAGATTGCTAACTGTTGACCTTGGCAAAGCGCCCAGCCCTGCGGCGCGAAGTTGCCTGCGAACATCCGGATTTCTCCGACAAAAGGTTGAGCCATAAATTTCTCCTATCCAAAGACCGCTTCATAACAGGCCAGGTGTGGATCTCGGCCAGGGTCTAGCACACGCGTCAAGAACCAATCGGCGGGTTCAAAATCCTCGTGCGTGATGCGATGGAAACCTGTTCCCAGCGCGTCCGCGCCCCGCAAACCGAAGAGCAACGCAAACGGCTCGCGAAATCCGGCGGGACGACCGCTCGACCTTTGCCGCTTGACCTCCAGCAACTCGAGATGCACGGGCGAGCGCGCGACATTCTCGGATTCGAACTTGAAAACCCGTCCAACATACGGCAGGAATGTATCGGCCGTATATTCGTCTATCACGAATTTCATTGGGAAAAGCGTAGCGGTCGACATTACGCTTCAGCTCCTAAGCCAAGGCCACAGGCCCGTGCCAGCTTGCCAGGGAACCTGCGAAGGCATTCGCGGAAAGAGCGCTAAATCGGGATGCATCGCCTTCCATCGCGGCGCCTCCGAGGATCAGGCGCGAGTTCGATCGCGCGCCGCGCTCCAAGGGAAACTCGGCATCCGTATAGGTGGTAACCTGGCGTTCCAAGCCCAACTCGACGGTCGCCTGATAGAACGCCGCCATGGCTTGACCCAGATCACGCTGACGCGCGATCAGGATGCCGGTACGTTCCGCGCTGCGTGTGAAACCGTTGGACGCGCCCACGAACACCGGCCGATTCAGCCCGAGGCTGTGTCTGGCTTGTAGCAGGCGGGTGACATCTCGTAATTGGCGGCCGAGTCCCGTATCGGGAAAGGACAGTCGCAACGGTTTCACCCTGCTCATGGCCGAGCGGAGGGTGGCGTTTTCGAACTGATCGCCTTCCGGCGTGGCGCCGTCCAGGCAAAGCATGCTCACTCCACTCTGAAAAGTGAACGCTCCAGCGCCGTCCACCGGATCGATACCGGCCTTTCGCGCGGCCCACTCCAGCGTGGCAAATCCGTTGGGAAGAAACCGCAGCGCCTGGTATTTCTGCGCCATGAATTGGCCGGGCGTCGAGACTGCTGAGTGGCTTTGCACGGGTGGCGCGACATTTCTCGCCACCGCCAGCACTTGCTTCCGGTGCAAATCCTTTAACTCGGTGACGTTGGGCAAATTGGAACCGCCTTCGCCGCCAAAAAGGTAAATGCAAACCAGCGCCCGATTATCGGATGCGGCGCTGGCCCCTTGCCCCAGCGTACCGAGGACCCCAGCGCCTGCCAGAGAACGAACTCCCATATGTAATAACGCGCGGCGCGATGGAATTTTTGTCTTATCTTTCATCTTTCCTCCTTTATTGGTTGTTCGCAGTCATCCCATCAGCAGCTCTTGCGACGCCTGCGGAACAGGGCGAAGGCCCCGAGGGCCATTGGTACGAGAGTCACAAAGGAAGGCTCGGGAGTGGGGGTTACGTCGGTTGCGTCGGTCGTGTCCAGGTTCAAGGTGGAAAACACCAGCTTGGCTCCATTAGAGGAAGGATTAGTGGTCGGAGAGAGAATACCGAGCCCGGGTCCCTGCAAAGCTAGTGAGAACTGGGCGGTTCCCCCAGCTAAAACGCTGTATGAAGTATTAGGAATGGTGACGGACAAAACATCGTACTCGCTGTTTTTGGAGCCCGCCCCCGCATTCAGAGCTTCCGCCACGGTGTTGAGGGCGACCGTCAGGTCATCGGCCCCGGTGAGCGTGTAGGATGCCACTTGGTTGCCGGGCGCGCCTGAATCGATATCCCAGATGCCCAAAAGCAATGTCGCCCCCGAGATGGTCTGACCGGATGGAACGGAATAATTAAGAGTCCACATGGCCGTGCAGTTAGCGGTGGCGTCGGAGCCGCAGTTGCCTGTGAACGGCGCAGGTTGGCCAGTCTGCGCAGTATTCAGAGCCGTGGTCGTCTGGATTGAACCGTTCGCAAAACCAGGAGCGGTGTTGCCGAGCGACGTGGAGATCACGGCGCCATTCACCAGGGATGAAGCCGCTAGAAACGCAATGATGGAGCTAAAGACTAATACCTTCACTATTCCTCCGAGTGCGGCTGTTGTGTCCAACTACGCTCGCATGTGCAGTATGTGACCCACCCGATCCTGAGTCAACCACCCTTGCGGCTGCGGCGTACCGTGACAAAGGTTCCGCGCTGCTATGATGGTCCCGCTCATGAAAGCGGTCAGAATTCATCAACACGGCGGGCCTGAGGTTCTTAAATATGAAGATATTCCAGAGCCTTCGATAAAGGCCAATGAGGTACTGGTACGCGTGCGAGCGTGCGCATTAAATCATCTCGATTTGTGGGTACGCAACGGTCTCCCCGGAATAAAATTCGCGATGCCGCATATTTTGGGCAGCGATATAGCCGGTGAAGTGGTCCGCGTGGGCGACCTGTGCGAGCGAATCAAGCCCGGCCAGCGCGTCCTGCTATCGCCTGGATTGAGCTGCCGCCAGTGCGCGCAGTGCCTATCGGGAATCGATAACCAGTGCCGGGGTTATACGCTGTTCGGCGCCGGCGTGGACGGTGGAAATCGAGAATATATACCCGCGCCTGAATACGCCGTCATTCCCATTCCCGACACCCTGAGCTTCGAAGAGGCTGCCGCCGCGCCGCTGGTCTTCGTCACGGCCTGGCACATGCTCTTTGGCCGCGCTGAATTACAAGCCGGCGAGGATGTGCTGGTGCTGGCGGCTTCAAGCGGTGTCGGAATGGCTGCCGTGCAACTCGCCAAATTGTTCCATTGCCGGGTGATCGCGACTGCGGGCGGGGAAGCCAAAATCGCGAAAGCCAAAGAGCTGGGCGCCGATCACGTCATCGATCATTACCAGCAGGACATCTCGGCCGAAGTGAAAAAGTTAACCGACAAGCGCGGCGTCGATGTGGTTTTCGAGCACGTCGGCCAAGCCACTTGGGCCAACAGTGTCGCGAGTCTTGCGCCCGGCGGACGGCTGGTCACTTGCGGAGCCACCACGGGAGGCGACGCGAAAATCGATCTCCGGTTCCTGTTCAGCCGCCATCAATCGCTGCTTGGTTCATTTATGGGAACGATGGGCGAGCTACACCGTGTCCTGAAATTCGTCTTTCAGCGCAAACTAAAACCGGTTATCGACAATGTCTACTTGATGTCCGAAATCGCTGCTGCGCACCAGCGGCTGGAGAATAAAGAACAGTTCGGAAAAATAGTTGTAATCCCGTGACGATTAGCGGGAAGCGCGTGTGACCGGCGCCGGGATGGCCTGGGCCAGCGCCATCGATGCCCAGCCGGTCGCCCATGCGCTGATCCACTGGTCGCCACCATAGGGGAAACCGCTCTCGAAGTACACCTGAAATTTGGGTGCGCGGCTTACGACATGCCACGAGCCATCTTCGGCCTGCGTACTGAGAAGAAATTTCACACCTTTTTGATACGCCAGATCGCCGGGCGCAATACCTCCGGCCACAGCGAGCGTGTATAAAGACTCACCAGTAGCGTAGGCGTCGGCCACCAACTCGTCGCGCTGGCGCCAACCGCCATCGGGTTGTTGTACAGCCGTGATCGCCTTCGTGAAACGGCCGAGCTCGCGAGCGTCCGCGCCGGCCCAGTGGAGACCGAGCATTTGCATATTGCGGTCTTCCGCATTCAACGCCTTCGCCGATAGCAGCCACTGCTTCGCTTTGGCAATGCGCGCGTTCATCTCGGCGGCTCGGCCGGGCGCGCCATAGATCTTCAGCGCACGAACTGAAAGAGCCGTGCGGAAGATATCGCCCTCTTCGGCGGGAGCCCGAGAAAAACCTACCACGTGCCACGAGCCGCTAGCTAGTTGCTGGGCGGCGATGGCCGAAGCCATCGCATCGGTCATTTTATCCGGAGCATAACCCATGGCCGCCAAACCGGCGGTCGAGTAGCCTGTGATTTCGGGTATGAGGAGATCCATTCGCTCGTATAACGCTTCCGGTGCATACTGAACTTTGACCATCTGGACGCGCTCTCGCGCGGCGCCGTCATCCAGGCGTACGCCCTTCGATCGCGCTTCTCCCGCGACCATGTCGGTGATGCCCTGACTGTGACAGGCGGCGCAGCCGCTGTTGGCGAAGAACTGGTGAGTGGTGCGTTCGAGCAGCGCCACGCTGCGTTCCACCGCAGCCCTCGGTTCCATAGGAGCGACGGCGGCCACGGGGATGGCGCGCGGCGCTTCCGCCGCCTTCGCTTTCAGCAATTGGATTCCGGACGGTAAACCGATTTTCCGCGCCCAATCATGCACGGTTTCACCAAGGATGCTCTGGGGCTCTAGCTTTGCGCCGTGGTCGAGCAGCATCTGAATTATCGCCGGGTCCTGGTGGTCGGTTCCTACGGCCAGCATGAGCGGCGTCATGTCGCGAACGTCTCTCACGTTAACGTCTGCGCCAGCATCCAGAAGGGCCTTCACCAGCTCCGGAGGTCCGAATGGGGCCGCCTGGCCCAGTGCGGTAACTGAGCCCAACTGCGGCACACCGGCTTTGGGGGCCACGCCGGGATACAGGAACGGCGCCAGGGCCACGGCATTGACTTTTGCGCCCTTGGCGAGCAACATCTGTACGGCGCGCGTATTGCCGTTATTACCGGCGCTCACAATCAGCGGCGTCATGCCGAGTGCGTTGGCGGCATTCACGTCGACTCCAGTATCAATGATCAGGCGGATCGTTTCGATGTCATTGCCGGCCGCGGCTGCCATCAGCGTGCTGTTCTTGAACGCGTCCATCACCCTGGGGTCCGCGCCTTTGGCCAGCAGCAGGCGCACAGTGTCGGCCGAACGGTCGGTCATCGCCGCCAGAAACAGAGCTGTGCGTCCCCGTTTGGAAGCCACATTGACGTTGGCGCCATGAGCGAGCAACAACCGGACCTTGGCCAGATCGGTTGCGGACCAGATCAACGCAGTCGATCCAAATTCGTTCTGAGTATTGACGGCAGCGCCCTTGGCGATTAGAAACTTCATGGCGTCCAGCGAGCCCACCACCGCGGCGTACATCAGCGGCGTCTCGCCCCGCCCGTCCTTCGTGTTGGCGTCCGCTGAATCGTGAACCAGCGAGCGCAGGCGCGCCAGGTCATTGGCTCGGATAGCGTTGTATAAATCGTCGCTGGTGGGGCCGGCCCCAATCGCCGTGCCGGCTACCGTCAAAATGAGAATGGTCAGACCAATCCCAGTGGCTTTCATAACCACCTCCCGTTCGACTGTCGTTTGGGTCTTAGTATACATCGGCGGGGTAGTGTCCTAAATCTGTGTGGTTCTTGGTGGCGGCCTCGGCAGGGCGGGCCGCCAGTGGATCACTGGCCGAGTTCCGGCAACGCGAGTAGAAGATTGTCTCCCTTTTTTGGATAAGCCCGCTGCACGAGCCTGTAGAATTGGGACCAATCATCAGACGCACGCATGAACCCAATAAGTCCATAGAGATGCTGGGCAAGCGCCGGGTGCCCTACGTCTTCCGTTAGCCATTGATGATGCCTGGATTGACGCTCACCCCTAGGCATTTTAGGATTGCGCTCTTCGAGTTCCTTTAGAATTCCGGGGGCCAAGCGTTCGTAGACCAAGTCGTTGGTGTACTTCGCGACGACCTGGGGACGATTGACTTTCATACCTTTCCATGCCCATCCTCGAAGACGAAATATCTGCTGGTAAAATTCATCAGGGAACCGCTTCGCCCAAGCCGCAAGTTCTTTTCGTAAGTACGCGTCAAGAATTGCCTGGAGAGCTTCCCGATCACGGATTGCTTGATAACCAGTAGCCTCATCTACGAGAGCAATAATTCCCACCCTCGCGAGGCCGCGAGTAAGCAAGTCGCAGGCTCTGACGATGTGCTCCTGCTGTCGAGTGGTCTTCCCAGCGTCCTTTGCATTGAGGTAAACCTCGCAGACCATCGGAAGAAGCATCGCGTCGTATCCGTATGCGTTGTTACCAGCCAGAGAACGGTAAACCGCTGGAAGCGTCGCCTGCCTCAACTCATTTGAAATAAAGGGCCTGAGGTTCTCGGCGGCTAAAAAAGGAGGCAACCCGTCGGGCGATGCTACGATCTGGCCACCCTTCCCCTTAGGCGATCTGCCTATAGCCGACAAGAAGGTTTCCTGACTTAACACTCTCGTGCCGTCGGCTAAAACGGCGCAAGCAATTTTGCGGCCCGCTATTTCCAACGTTCCGGCATGTGTGGCGACAGGAGGATTCTTGGGCCGCCCCCCAGCTTTGACTTTTCGCTGCGCATTGATTTCAGCGTAGTATTCAGGGCCGCGTTCGGCAGTCTTTTGGCCGCCGAGCTTGCCAAGTTCGACAGCGGCGGGGTTTTTAGTTTCCTCGGTCATGAACCAACCATACCACAGCCGGTTCTAGTTTTCAAGACTTAGTTAAAGATTACTATTGAAAACTACAAGCGCCTGCCGTATACTTAGTCATGCAGCAAAAAGCCCCGATCAGCGTTCTAGCGCTAACTGGGGCTGTATTCACCACAGCCGAAGCCGTAGCAAACTGCACCCCCACTATGAGCTTTCCGGCTGTGGATCTCAAGGAGATTCACAATGACTTGCCACAGTTGCCGGATTCAGTGCCAAAAGCACGGTAAAGACCGCAAAGGGCATCAACGCAACCGTTGCCAGCAGTGCTCTAAGACCTTCCTGGAGCCTCGTGAGAAGCCGCTAGACGGTATGTATCTACCGATGGAGAAGGCGGAAACGATTCTCAAGATGCTGGTCCAAGGCGTTAGTATTCGCAGCATCGAAAGGCTGACCGACATTCACCGGGATACGATTCTTCGCGTTCTGGTGAAAGCTGGTGAGCGCTGTGAGAAGTTGCTAGGCGAGAAGATAGCCAATGTCCCCGTCAAAGACGTGGAACTGGACGAAATTTGGCATTTTGTTTTCAAGAAGCAGAAGGCGCTCCGACCTGGCGACGATCCGAGCTTTGCGACTCATGGTGCTTCACCGCGATTGATCGGCGCTCGAAACTGATTTTGAATTTTGCCCTTGGCAAACGCGATCAAGCGACCACGAATATCTTTATCGAGGGATTGCGTTACGCTACTTCCTCGCAACCGTTCCAACTCCCTGCTGATGGATTCGGAAGCTATCCCAGCGCGATTGAGAACACGCTGAGCGACCGAGTGGACTTCGCCCAGCTCATCAAGGTGTATCGCGCCACACCGGAAGGCGAACGCCGGTACAGTCCCGCTGAAGTGGTGTCAACGGAGCGAGTCCCAGTCATCGGTAACCCCGATCCGAAAAGAATTTGCACGTCAATTGTGGAGCGACAAAATCTCACCATGCGCATGCAAATGCGTAGGTTAACCAGACTTACCAACGCTTTCAGCAAGAAATGGGATAATCTATGGACAGCGTTGTGCTTGCACTTCGCGTGGTATAACTTTTGCAGGGTTCACAAGAGTTTGCGGGTGACTCCAGCAATGGAAGCTGGAATCACAGACCGCGTGTGGAACCTGAGAGAAATTTTGGCGCAGGGGTAAGCCGCCTGCTTTGCCGCAAGCAGGCTTGACTGGTGTCGGAAGCACTTTCAAGCTATCCCTTACGGCCTTCTAAGAGTTGTATCACGAGGAGGCCGTGAATAATGGAGACGACTGGCATGGGCCAGGAACTGCTGCTAACGCTATGGGATCGCTCACGCTACGGCTACTGGCTGCGATTAAACGCATCGAGAGTACCGACACGCCTTGGTATGAAAGAGGCTTGTTTTGGGGGTGCTTCGGAACAGCATTGGCGCTCTCGCTCACTGGGATTGGATTTGGTTTGACTGGCGACCTAGCTGTAGCCGGTTGGTTGTTGCTAGCGGCATGGCCGTTTGCGTCTATCGCTGCGTGGTGTGCCTGTACCACCATTCAATCGCGGCGCTTAAAATTAATCACGGCTGTTAGTCTTGTTGTGGCTTCCGGGCTGGCCCTGCTTGGGTCTAACAATTGGCTCGTGAATCGGCATGACGCGCCTTTACAGCTGATCTTCAAAGACTCCCCATCATTTACATCCTCTAGAAAAAAACTTATTACGCACGAAATGACGTTATTCCATCGCTACCTTACAGAGGTGGGATTTGACGTACCGAGGGATGTGCCGCCAATTGGTACTGTGCCGGGATCCGACAAAGAAGGGAATCCCCCGATTCTTCACCCGTCCTACGGTGATTCTATGCTCATCAGCCAGGGCGATTTAGATAACCCAGCAGCCATCAGACATCTCTATACTGCCTATGCCTTCAATAAAATATTTCGGGTACTTGAGCTAGATGATTTGTCACGCCCGATCTTACCTCAACTTGTGGCGAAGCAGCCACGGATTGGAGCCTCTGTCATCTTTTCCTACTATTTTTCGTCGGACTATTCAGGCAGCGTCCAATGGCATAATAACAATCTGTACGGGAAATGGCTGGATGCTTTGTGGGACATGCGCAGGGAACTTGATCGGACCTTCACCAACCACATGCTTGTCTTCACACAGAAGTACTTCAACGATGTGTCGCCGGTTAGCCAAGCTAAATATCAGTTCGACATATTTTTCAAAGAGCGCCTTGAGCGTGGTGTATCTGCCGCCGATGACAACGCACAACACTTAGGACAAATCGAGGATGTCCTGAGGCGACACGGGCTCTGACAGAAACACACTCAACACTCCAGCGATGGGTATACGGATCGGGACCCACACAGATTTAGGACACTATCATCGGCGGAAGGCGACGCGTGTGTTAGGATTGTAGACTAGACCGCTAGTCATGATTCGTGCCTATCGCGGCATCGTACCCAAGATTGCCGCTTCTGCTTACATCGATCCCAGCGCTCAGGTTATTGGAGACGTGGTCGTCGGCGAACGCTCCAGTATCTGGCCTAATGTCACTGCGCGCGGCGACGTCCATTCCATCCGCATCGGGCATGAGAGCAACATCCAGGACAATTCGGTGCTGCATTGCGACGCCGGATTATTCCCGCTCGAAATCGGAAATCGCGTCACGGTGGGGCATTTGGCCATGCTGCATGGATGCACCATTGAAGATGATTGCGTAATCGGAATCGGCGCGGTGGTTCTAAATGGCGCGAAGATAGGAAAAGGATCGGTGATCGCCGCCGGAGCAGTGGTGCCGGAGGGGGCAGAAGTTCCTCCCGATAGCATGGTGATGGGGTTGCCCGGCAAGGTCAAGCGGCGGTTGACCGAAGACGAGCGCCAGCGCTTTCGCGAGAACGCCAAGCACTACGTCGAAGCCGCCCGGATATATAAAGACGAAGCGGCCGGATGACGCCGATGCCACGGGCGTCCATATAGGGATTCAAGATCGATGATCAAAGCCGTCAAAGGCACGCGCGACATTCTTCCTCCTTCCAGCACTGCCTGGAACCAGGTAGAAGCGATTTCGCGCGAGATATTTCGACAATACAACTACCAAGAGATCCGCACTCCGATCCTGGAAGAGACAGCTTTGTTTGCGCGCGGTGTCGGCGAAGAGACCGATATTGTGAGCAAAGAGATGTATACCTTCGAAGATCGCGATGGCAGCTCGCTCACGCTGCGGCCGGAAGCCACCGCTTCCGTAATGCGCGCCTACATCGAGCATCGGCTGGATCAAATCCCTGGCTTGCAAAAGCTCTATTACATCGGACCGATGTTCCGGCGCGAGCGGCCGCAGAAGGGTCGCTACCGGCAGTTTTATCAGATTGGCGCAGAGGCGATTGGCTCGGAATCGCCGGCGGTGGATGCCGAAGTAATCGAGATGGTGGTGGAGCTGCTTCGGCGCGTCGGGCTCACGGGCTTCCAGCTTTACTTGAACTCGGTGGGCGATCACAATTGCCGGCCGCAGTATGTCGCTCTACTGAAAGAGAAGCTGCGCGACGTGGCGTCGAGATTGTGCAGCGATTGCCAGCGGCGCGCCGAGACAAATCCGCTGCGTGTGCTTGACTGCAAAGTCCCCGAGGATCAGGAAATTATTAACTCGCTGCCCTCGATCCAGGATCATTTGTGCGAGCCGTGCCGCACGCATTTCACAGGGGTGCGGGGATTTTTGGATGAGCGCGGAATCCCTTACGAAATCCGGCCGCGAATGGTGCGCGGGCTCGATTACTACATGCGGACGACGTTCGAGATAGTCCACGGCGCTCTGGGAGCGCAGAATTCGGTGCTTGGGGGCGGCCGCTATGATGGGCTGGCCGAAGCGCTGGGCTCGAAGGTTCCCGGACCTGGTATTGGATTCTCGATCGGCGAGGACCGCTTGGTGATGAGCGTGGAGCAGGAGCATCCGGAAAGCTACAAGCCCGCGCTCGACATTTATATAGCTCCCCTGGGTGCAGCGGCGGAGCGGCACTCGGTGCAAATCGCGCGTAGCTTGCGATCGGCGGGCTGTTCGGTCGAATCGGGGCAGGATGCGAAACTCAAGCGGTCTCTGGAACTGGCCAACAAAATGAACGCGCGGTTCGCTTTGATCGTCGGAGAAAACGAAATCGCAGCCGGCCGTTACACGCTCAAGAACATGCAATCGGGCGAGCAGCAGACGGTGGGCCGGGACGAATTGATTCAGCGGATAAAATAACTCATGGAAACAGTACAGCTCGATTTTCTAGGCGATCTTCGCCGCACACATAACTGCGGGCAGTTGCGCGTCACCGACACGGGCAAGAGGGCGCTGCTGATGGGCTGGGTCCACCGTCGCCGCGATTTGGGCGGTGTCTTTTTCATTCACCTGCGCGACCGCGATGGGGTCACGCAGATCGTGTTTCATGCCGATGCCGAGGCCAGCGTTCACAAGAAGGCGGAAATGCTGGGGTCTGAATACGTGATCGCGGTGGAAGGCACGGTGGCCAAGCGCACCCCCGAAACGGTGAATGCGACCCTGGGGACCGGTGAGATCGAGTTGGTCGCCGAGAAGCTATGGATACTGAACGAATCGCGTACGCCGCCGTTCCCAATGGAGGACGAGGTCGATGTCAAGGAAGACGCGCGCCTGAAGTATCGCTACGTCGATCTGCGGCGCCCCCATATGCAGCGCAATATGATCCTGCGATCGCGCATGGCGTTTGCCATTCGGGAATTTCTGTACAGCCAGGGATTTCTCGAAATCGAAACGCCCTTCATGACGCGGTCGACGCCCGAAGGCGCGCGCGATTACCTGGTTCCGAGCCGTGTCCAGCCAGGTTCGTTTTATGCGCTACCGCAATCGCCACAGATCTTCAAACAGTTGTTGATGGTGAGCGGCTACGAGAAATATTTCCAGATCGTGCGCTGCTTCCGCGACGAAGATTTGCGCGCCGACCGGCAGCCGGAATTCACTCAGATCGATCTCGAAATGTCCTTTCCGCAGCAGGAGCGTGTCTTCGAAGTGGTTGAGCCGATGCTGCAGCGGGCCTTTCAAACTGCTGGGTTCGAGGTTCCTGTGCCCTTCCCGCGGATCACCTACGCGCAGGCCATGAAGTCGTATGGCATCGACAAGCCCGATCTGCGCCTTCCGCCGTTTCACGTGCTCGATGAAAGCTGGCAACTGGGGTTGGGATTGACTTTTCCGCCGGTCGCGATCCACATTCCGAAGGTCGGCACGCTCAGCAGCAAAGAGCGCAACGAAGTAAAGGATTTCGGCAAGGAAAAGGGCTTGCGCGTGTTTGACGATCTTAAGAAGCTGGATCCGAAGCTCGTCGAGCAGGCCCGCGCTCTAACAGGTGCAGCCGATGACGATCTACTGATGATCGCAGGCTGGCCAGGCGCGCCTCAAGGGCATCGTCCCGAAGAGACGTTTTATCAGGCATGTGGCCAATTGCGATTGTATTTAGGCCAGAAGTACAATGATCGGCACAAGTTGCTGGACCCAAAAAGCTTCAAGATGCTATGGGTGGTGGATTTTCCAATGTTCGAGTGGGACGCCGAAGAAAACCGATGGAACGCCGCGCATCATCCTTTTACTTCGGTGCTCGACGAAGACATCGAGAAGCTGACTAGCGATCCGGCGCGCTGCCGCGCTAAATCGTACGACGTGGTGTTGAATGGCGTTGAGCTGGGCTCGGGCTCGATTCGTATCCATCGCCGCGACGTACAGGCCAAGGTGTTCGCCGCGCTCGGCTTCAGCGACGAAGAAGCCAAGCGGAGGTTCGGGTTCTTGCTCGAGGCGCTCGAATATGGCGCGCCGCCGCATGGCGGAATAGCGCTGGGTCTGGATCGATTGGTGATGATTTTGGCTGGCGAGAATTCGATTCGCGAAGTCATACCGTTTCCCAAGACCGCGCGCGGTACGGACATGATGTGTGACGCTCCGTCGACGGTTCCGGAGCGGCAGTTGCGCGAGTTGGGTATCCGGCTCATCGGCGGCGAGAAGCAGTAGAGTCAAAGTCAGGAGGGCTTCCATGTACCACTACGATCCGCGGACTGCGCTCGAGGAGCTGCAGGAAGATGCCATGCTGCCGAACCCGGTCCATATTCGCGACATGATCGTCCGTTCGAAGCTCAAGCCCGATCAGGCGTTGGAATTGAATCGGAAATTTCAAACCTATTTGCAGGCTTTTGGCGATACGCAGGAAATCGCCAAGGGGATTTTGCAGGAATTGGCGGGGCCGGAGTAAAAGCGTTCACGCGAGTGCGAAGGCGGCACGCACCCCATTCGTGTCGATGCTTGGCGGAATCCGCCCATTGACGACGGCCCGAGCGATAAACTCAAGTTTTGCCCTTGTGTGCTTATGAAAACAACGGGAGAGCTGCGCATAACCCGAAGGACCGCTCTGCAAGTCCTTGCCCCGTCGCTCTTCGCCCAAGGAATGGCGACTCGCAACGTCCGCCCTCAGCAACGCGGAAAACGCTCCGGTTTGCCCTTCGATGCAAAATTCACTGACGTCGCCCAGCAAGCTGGTCTGAACGCTCCCAGTATTTATGGCAGCATCGACAGCAAACAGCACATTCTCGAGGCGGTCGGCTGTGGTATCGCCTTCTTTGATTTCGATCACGATGGCTGGCTCGACATCCTGGTTCTAGGAGGAACCCGCTTCGGCGCTACTCCCGAGGGTGCCGGCAACCGGCTGTACAAGAATAATCGCGATGGAACCTTCTTCGATGTCACCACGAAATCCGGTCTCGCCCATCCGGGTTGGGTCTCCGGTGTGGCCATCGGCGATTACAACAATGATGGCCTCGACGACCTTTTCCTCACCTACTCGGACCACAGTGTGCTTTTCCGCAACAACGGGGACGGTTCGTTTACCGACGTTACCCGTGAAGCGGGCCTCGCGCTCGCCCAGCCGCAATGGAGCACCGGCTGCACCTTCGTCGATTACGATCGGGATGGGCACCTCGACCTCTTCTTTAGCACCTACGTCGACTTGAACACCGGTCTGAAAATGCCGACCGGCTGCGATTGGAAGGGCATTCCGGTACACTGCGGTCCTCGTGGCCTTCCCATGGGGCGATGCTATTTGTTTCACAACGATGGCCGCGACCATTTCACTGACGTCAGCAGGCAGGCCGGCGTGGAGGCAGGCCGGGCCTTCGGATTAACAGCCGTGGCGGCCGATTTCGATAACGATGGCTGGCCCGATATTTACGTTGCTTGCGATTCCACGCCCAGCATCTACTACCGCAACCGGCGCGATGGCACTTTTGTGGAAGAAGGCTTGGAGCGCGGCGTGGCGCTGAGCGAAGATGGCGCCGAGCAAGCCGGCATGGGAATCGGCATCGGAGACTACAAATTGGATGGAACGCTCGGCATTCTGAAAACGCATTTCGCCGACGACACCAGCGTCCTCTATGACAACAACGGCAAGGGCGAATTCACCGACGTGACGCTGAAGTCCGGCCTGGGCGTCGAGACCCGGTACGTCAGTTGGGGGGCGGGAATCGTGGATCTCGACAACGATGGCCTGCCGGATCTGTTCATCGCGGCCGGTCAGGTTTATCCGGAGCTTGAAAAGAAGGCGCCCCTTTTCCCTTACAAGAATCCGCGGATTGTGTTCCGCAATCTGGGTGGCGGAAGGTTCGAGGAGTTGTTCGACGAGGCCGGCCCTGCAATTGGCATCCCGCACTCCAGTCGCGGGTGTGCATTCGGCGATTTCGATAACGATGGGGACGTCGACATTGTCATCATGAACATGAATGAGCCTCCGTCGCTGCTGCGCAACGACAATACGGGACGAAACCACTGGCTGAAGGTCCAGTTGGAGGCCACCGTTTCTAATCGGAGCGCGATTGGCGCGCGTGTGACGGCCCACTATGGCAATCGTCTACAGGTGCAGGAGTTGATGAGCCAGTCGAGTTTCCTATCGGTCAACGATAAGCGCCTGCATTTTGGGTTAGGCGCGGAAACCTTCGCCAGTCTGGAGATCCGCTGGCCAAATGGGATGAAGCAGAACTTCTCTCGCGTTCCCGCCAACCACTTGGTTCTGATCCGCGAAGATACCGGTATCGTCGCCACGCGCAAGCCACCCTTTACTCCGTAGCGCGAGGGCCCTATGGGTGCTGCGATAAGCTATCCGCTAGCCCCCGTTCAGCCGCCGCTTCGGCCCGATGGCCAGTAGCCGTGTAGGTTTCTGCCAACCCTCGATGAGGTTCGGGTTCGTTTGGGCGAAGCGTTGCGGCTTCCGCGAAATAACGCAGCGAGTCCGAGTATTCATGGGCGGCCAGTCTGGCCCGCGCCAGTCCGAGAGTGGCGGTGTACAAAAGCCCCGCGGTCCTCGTATCCGTTGGATTCAGCTCGTGCGCCCGGTGTAGTGGCGAATACGCCTCGCGTTCTTGACCGAGCTTGAGCAAAACGGCGCCATAGAGCGAGTTCAATTGAAAGATGTCGGGCCATCGCTGGACAGCCTTGGCGATTGGCTGGCGCGCTTCCTCAAATCGACTGAGTTCGTAGTAGGTGAACGCCAGGTTGTACTGCATTTGCGGCGATTGCGGGGCCAGCTCCGCGGCGCGCTGCAACGGCTTCAACGCGGCTTCCAAATCCCCATGCTGGCCGTAGATCGTCCCCAGAGCAGTCAGTTTTTCCGCATTGTCCGGATCGTACAGCCGTCCACAAACCGCGTGGGCCTCATCGCGCGGACCCTCGTCCAGCTTCTGCGCGCATTCGTGCCTGAGCTGACTGTCATCGGCATCCCGCCGTCTAATCTCCGCCGACAGCGCGAAGGCCTTTTTCGCTTCCGCCTCGCGGCCTTGTTTGCGATACACCTGCGCCAATTGGTACGGAATGGCGCTATCTTCCGGATTCGCCTGGGCGGCCAGCTTCAACCATTTTTCGGCAGCGGTCAAATCCCCCTGTTTCAGGCAAGCAAACCCGAGATGGTACGCCGTGTCTGGGAACGGAGGATTGCTCATGGCTTGCGTTAAATTGCGGATCGCGCCGGTGAAGTTCTGGTCCAGCAAGTCGAGCCTACCGAGGTAATAGGCGACATTGGGGCTATTTCCCAACTGCCGGCGCACGGTCTCGAACTCCCGGCGCGCCGCGGCCGTATCCTTCATCTCGAATAGCGCAACCGCCAAAGGAAATCGTGCCCGCAGAACAAGCGTTGGATCGAGCTGCAAAGCGGCCCGGAATTCGGTGACGGCCTCGTCGTACCGATCCTGCTTCAGCGCCTCGTAGCCCTTCCCGAGATGCGGTTCCGCTGTGTCCTGCCACGCGAGCAGCAGCGACATCGATAGTGCAAGGCCCAATATAAAAGCACGCGACATTGCGTTGCGGTGGATAACTTTAAATACCTCAATTAACGATACTCCGGCGGGCGAGATCATTGCGAGACTGCAGGTTGCATGTGCTACGGGAACTGGTTCGTGCTAGTGTTGGGTGCGAAGGGCTGGTGTTAAGATGCTGATTTTGATGTGCCACCTCGTGGTCGTTCTCCTTGTTTTCGTCAATATCCCCTCTCTGGCCCAAGACGTTAAGACTTATCCGGGCTCCAAGCTGGATGAAAAAGCGAGCCGCGAGGCATCGGCTGCGGCCCCAGGCAAGCAGTCCGATGTATACACGACCGGCGACGCGCTCGACAAAGTATACGCCTTTTACAAGGGGCTATATAAAGAGTTCACGATGCGCAGCACAGGTCCAAAGCTGCCCTCTGGACAACAGGTCCGATGGTTTTTCTTCATCATCGATGGGGGAACGAGTTTAGCGGATTCTAAGCTTTGGATGAAAATCCAGCGGCCGTATGTTGGTGGGCCTGCGGGCGAGGACGTGCGGGATATCACTGTTATCCAGACCGTTAGAGCGAAGTAAACTCCGAGACTGCGCCGGCCCGCATTCACGTCGTCTCTATAAATATTCAACCACTCGCCACAACTACTTACGCTATCCCATCGCCACCGCCTCCACCCCTCGGGCGTAATCTTGTTTTGATGGGCGATACAACTACCAAGAGCGCCGCGACTCGCGCCATGCAAAATTACAAAACGAACCCGAGATTGACTCGAACCTGCTGTCCGGTATGAGATTCTAGGTTCCAGACGCTCCCGATGAGCCATTCGCTCGATCTTCGAAGACGTAGCTTCCTCATCCGCAGCTTGGCAATCCCGTTCCTCCCGCGCCTGGACGCTCAGGATGCGTCATTGCAAGATGCGTCATTGGTAGATGGCGGATTTCACCTCCATCCTCACTATCGCGCCCAAACAGCGCTGGATGCCACACTCCTGAAGACTCAGACCGGCCTCGACGAGTTCATCACTGAACGATATCACGACGAAATTGCCGCGATTCTCTCGAATTGGACTGCGAATCTGCTCGATTCGCCAAAGAAATTGCAGGCCATCGAGAAGGTTCTTGCCCCCGGCTTCATGGGCTCTTCACCACAGCCAACCGAATCGCGGATTGTGCGTCCCGGCCCTGCTCTCGAGGTCCGACGCATCACTTTCTCTCCGCAGCTTTCTCTCAAAAGCGACGCATTCCTTCAGCAGTTGCGCTCCTCGCTCAGCGGCTTCTCGATGATCCGGACCGCTGAATTCCAAGTGACCCGAATCGAGGTGGAACCAAGCGGTGGCCTCACAACCCGAGTGCGCTATGAACTGGTCGGGGTGGCTCAGGGCTTCCATCGCGAGCAGCGCATGGGATTCTGGAATCTGGAGTGGGAGACTTCGGCGGATCGATATCGCCTGCGAAGCTGGCAGGCCACCGAGGAGACGCGAGCGAGATCCGCCAAGCCGTGGCATGACGACATCGCTCCGCTGGCGTTCGGCTCCGCTTCTTCCTACACTCAGCAGCTACTGCGCGGCGTCGATCATTGGCGCACCGTTCTAGATGGCGCGTCCGGCATGGACATCTACGGCCACAACGGCGTGTCAGTTGGAGACATTGATGGCGACGGGTTTGACGACCTGTATGTGTGCCAGCCCGCCGGCCTCCCTAACCGGCTTTATCGAAACCGGGGCGACGGCACCTTCGAGGACATTACCGAGTCTTCCGGCGTTGGACTGCTCGAAAACACATCCTGCGCAATCTTCGCCGACTTCCTCCATGCTGGACGCCAGGATCTGATTGTCGTCCGCGCCAACGGTCCGCTATTGTTCTTGAACCAGGGTGGCGGCAAATTTCTACTCAAGCCCGGCGCGTTTCAATTCGCCAATACGCCGCAAGGGACCTTCACCGGCGCGGCGGCGGCTGACTATGACCGCGACGGCTGGCTGGACATCTATTTCTGCCTCTACGCCTATTACCAGGGCACGGATCAATACAAATACCCCACGCCTTATTACGCGGCCGAGAATGGGCCTCCCAATTTCATGATGCGCAACAACCACGACGGAACCTTTCGTGACGTTACCGCGCAATCGGGTCTCAACCAGAACAACACCCGCTATAGCTTTTGCTGCGGTTGGGGCGACCACAACCGCGATGGATGGCCCGACCTTTACGTCGTCAACGATTTCGGACGCAAGAACCTCTACCGCAATAATGGCGACGGAACGTTTACCGATGTCGCGCCGCAGGCCGGCGTGGAAGATGTCGGCGCTGGTATGGGTGTGTGCTGGTTCGACTACAACAACGATGGCGCCGAAGACTTGTATGTCGCCGACATGTGGACCGCCGCCGGCGAACGTGTCTCCACGCAGGAGATCTTCCAGAAGGACGCGCCGGGCCAGGCTCGCGCCATGTATCGCAAGCATTCGATGGGTAACTCGCTTTTCCGAAATCGCGGCGACGGAGCATTTCAGGATTCCACGGCGCTTAGCGGCGCGGGCATGGGTCGATGGTCGTGGTCAAGCGATGCTTGGGATTTCGATCACGACGGCTTTCCTGATCTCTACATTGCCAACGGAATGCTTTCCGGCGCTTTGCGGGAGGATCTGAATGGCTTTTTTTGGCGGCAGGTTGTTGCCAATTCACCCGATACTGCCAAGCCGTCTCAGGAGTACGAACAGGGATGGAACGCAATCAACGAGTTGATCCGCGCCGACTATACCTGGAGCGGGTACGAGCGCAACGTCTTCTACGTGAACAATCGCGATGGAACATTTTCCGATGTTTCGGGAGCCGTAGATCTCGATTTCCTGGAAGATGGCCGGGCGTTCGCATTGGCCGACTTCGATCATGACGGCCGCCAAGAACTATTTCTCAAGAACCGGAGTGCTCCGCAGTTACGCCTGCTGAAGAGCGTGGCCCCGGAGCTGCCGCCGGCGATTGCGTTCCGGCTACGCGGCATCAGAAGCAATCCCGACGCCATCGGTGCGGCCGTTACGGTGGAAACCGAATCGGGACGGCAGACGCGGACACTGCAAGCCGGGTCTGGATTTCTTTCACAGCACAGCAAAGATTTGTTCTTCGGCCTGGGAACCGCGAAGGGTCCGGTAAAAGCATTCATCCGCTGGCCGAGCGGCTTGGTCCAGCAGCTCAATGGCCTTCCGCTCAACCATAGAGTCTGGGTCAACGAAGGTGCTGAACCGTCACGCGTCGAGCCCTTCAAGAAGTCGCCGTCCGTTGTGAGTCCCAAGCCGCAACCCACCGAAATTGTGCCGTCAACCATCGAAACGTGGCTGCTCACGCCCGTGCCTGCGCCGGTCCGTCCCCTTCCCGGCGGCAAGCCAATACTTTTCCAATTAGAGTTCGATCGAGTACGCCAGGTGATGAACGTCACTGCCGACGTCGCGAGCATCTACAATATCCTCTACCGTTATCTGTTCGACCGTCATCGCGACCTCATCCTTCCGACATCCTTCTTGATCGACCCGAACGGCGACATCGTTAAGATTTACCAGGGCCCTGTCAACGCGCAGCACGTCGAGGAGGATTTCAGCCGCATCCCTCAAACCACGGAACAGCGGCTGGCCTTGGCGCTTCCCTTCCCCGGCAATGCCGAAACTTATGAGTTCGGGCGAAACCATTTGTCGCTTGGCTCAGCCTTTTTTCAGCGAGGCTATTACGACCAGGCCGAAGCATCTTTCCGGCTGGCTCTGCGGGACGACCCATCCAGCGCGGAGGCTCACTACGGCCTGGGCAGCGTGTACTTGAAGCAGGAAAAACTCGTGGACGCGCGGGCGAGCTTCGAGCAAGTCCTGAAGCTCACCGCAAGTTATCCAGATACCGGACCAAACGCGTGGAATAATCTCGGCCTTCTCGCCACGCGCGAGGGGCGCATCAGCGAAGCCATCGATTATTTTCGAGGCGCTCTACGTCTGAATCCTGACTATTGGATTGCGCTAGAAAATCTAGGGAACGCATATCGGCAGCAGAAACGCTGGGACGAAGCACGTGCGGCCTTGGAGCGGGCGGTCGCGATCCGGCCGAAGGATCCGGAGGCGAATTACAGCCTGGCCATGGTCTATGCGCAGATGGAGGACACCCAGCGCGCCTATCAATATTTGCAAAACGCTTTGACATTGCGCCCCGCTTATCCCGAGGCATTGAACAACTTGGGAATTCTGTATCTGCGGACCCGCCGTCGGGACGACGCAGTAGCGAGGTTCGAAGAATGTATCCGCGTCGCACCGGGTTTCGATCAGTCATATCTGAACCTGGCGCGCGTTTACGGTGTAGAAGGCGAACGCGATAAGGCTCGCGCTGTGCTGCTGGATCTGCTCAAGCAGCATCCCGGCCACGCCCAGGCTCAACTGGCGCTCGATCAGCTGCGTTGAAATCACATGCCCCGTCGCATCATTATCGACACCGATCCTTCGCCCGACGACGCCGTTGCCATACTTGTGGCGCTCGCTTCCCCGGAGGAATTGCAAGTGCTCGCCGTGACCACGGTCGCGGGAAATGTTCCGGTGAATCTCACCTCGAAAAACGCTCGCAAAGCGCTGGAGCTGGCACGGCGGACTGAGACGCCCGTCTACGCTGGTGCTGCGGCGCCATTGCTGCGGCCGTTGGTGACGGCGGAGGAGGTCCATGGTAAAACTGGCTTCGACGGATACGACCTTCCTGACCCGACGACTCCTCTCGCCGAAGGATTCGCCCCGGACGCGATCGTCGATCTGGTGATGCGCAGACCGCGCGGCGAGGTTACGTTATGCTGTCTGGCTCCGCTGACCAATATCGCGCTGGCAATGGCGAATGAGCCGCGCCTAGCCGGGCATTTGAGAGAGATCGTCATGATGGGCGGCGCATTCTCTGAAGGCGGCAACATCACGCCCGCGGCGGAGTTCAATATCTACGTGGACCCGGAAGCGGCGGCGCGGGTGCTCCGGTCCGGAACGCCCATAACGATGGTCCCTTTGGATTGCACGCACCAGACTCTCACTACCGGACGCCGTCTCGAGAAACTCCGCAGTATCGGAACTCCAGTGGCTGAGGCCTTCTATCATCTTTTAAGATTTAATAAGCTCTTCGACGAGCGCAAATACGGATGGGAGGGAGGACCTTTGCACCACGCGACCGTGGTAGCTTATCTGCTAGCGCCGGAAATCTTCGCAGGGAAGAAAGTGAACGTCGAGGTGGAGTGCTCCAGCCCGCTAACCCTGGGTATGACGGTTGTGGATTGGTGGGCGGTGACCGGCAAAACGCCCAACGTACTGTTTCTCCGGGATGTGAATGTCGAGGCCTATTTCGATCTGGTCATTGGACGCATGGCGCGGCTATGATGAAATGCTTCACGTTTGCGGCCTGGGTTGCTCCATTAGCGGCTCTCGCTTTGTTTGCGCAAAATGAGAACTGCTCGTTGCAAGGTTTTGTTCGCGATTCACAAGACAAGCCAGTTGCCGCGGCGACGGTGCAGCTCAAGATCGCCGGCCAGACTTTCACGACATTAACGGACGCCCAAGGAAATTACCGCTTCGGCGCGCTGAGCGCCGGCAGCTATACACTCCATGCCAGCGAACCCGGACTCGGCGAAGCCGACCTTGGCCCCTACTCGCTTGAGCAGCAGGAGTCCAAGAAGGTCGACCTGGTTCTCAAGTCCTCAGCAAAGCCCCAGTTTTTCGATGAGCCTACGTTCATCGTCGCCGGCGTCACCGACCCTTCCCTTCGCGGCGGCCACGGCTCCGATCCTGTTTTGCGCTCCGCTGAAACTCTGGCCAAATCGACCGCGTCGCTACGCACGGACCCCTCAGTTGCCGATGCTGCAGAAAAACAGGGCAAGGCGCTGGAGGCCGCTCGCGAATTTCAGCGCGTCGCGGAGCTGGAGCCTAACGAGACCCACCTATTCGATTGGGGCGCTGAGCTGCTGATCCATCGAGCGGCCGACCAAGCGGTCGAAGTTTTCAGCCGCGGGAATCGCTTATTCCCGCGTTCCACTCGTATGTTGCTAGGTCTCGCTGTGGCGTTGTACTCGCGAGGTTCGTACGATCAGTCCGTGCAACGTTTCTTCGAAGCGGCTGACCTGAATCCCAACGATCCGACGGCGTACCTGTTCCTGGGTAAAGTCTCAAGCGGCGCGGTCACCGAGTCTCCCGGCTACGCGGAGCGACTGCGGCGGTTCGTTACACTTCAGCCCGATAATCCCTGGGCGAATTACTATTACGCCGTGAGTCTTTGGAAACAATCGCAAGACGCTCAAGACGCGGCGACGTTCGCCAAGGTGCAGTCGCTGCTCGAAAAGGCAGTTCGTCTTGATCCCCATCTGGGCGCCGCTTATCTGCAGCTCGGTATTGTTTTCGCCGAACGGAGCAATCTCTCGAGAGCCATTTCTGCTTATCAAAGCGCGATCGACGCCACTCCACCGATGGAAGAAGCGCACTATCGTCTGGCCCAGGCATACCGGAAGATTGGCGAACTGGCGAAAGCGCAAAAAGAAATTGAGCTTTATCAACAATTGTTACAGCAATCGGCGCAGGAATTAGAGCGCGAGCGCGCCGAGATTCAGCAATTCGTTTTTGAACTCCGCAAGCCTTAGAACGCTAGCTTCAGAGCGAACTGAATCAGCCGCGGATTGTTCACCGTGTAATTCACCGCACCGAACGTTGCCGGAGAATTGAAGTCCGCGCCGGGCAGGCCGAACTGTGCATGGTTGAACAGGTTAAAGAACTCGGTCCGGAAGTCGAGCCGGGTCCCTTCGCGCGGCAGCATGAAATGCTTGATGATGGAGAAGTCCGTGTTTACGAAGTCCGGACCCGAAAGCGGCGCTCGCGACGCATTCCCCAGCTCTCCGGCCGCTGGAGCAGCGAAGCACGACGTCATGAAGAACTGAGCCAAGGTCGAATTGCCCGCTGTAGGATTACAGGTTTGATTCGGGCGATTCAAGCTGTTCCCATTGTTCTGAAAGTCCACCCCGGATCCGTTGTTGCTATCGACGACGAAGACCGGAAAGCCCGAGGTGGCCTTTTCGATTACAGTCAGCTCCCAGTTTCCGGCGATGGCGTTGGCGGCGCCACTCCAATTGCTACCGAATCGCCGGCCCTTGCCAAAGGGCAACTGGTAAATAACGCTAGCAGTAAATTCGTGATTCAGATTGATTTGTGAGAGCGCCCAGTCCAGGTTTTGCCAATTCGGGAGTGGGAAGTAGGTCGCTCCGATCGGAGTACCCAGGCCGTCGGTGAACCCGTTATCGTACGCTCGAGCGTATGTATATCCGACTAACGCATAAATGCCATATTTCGCGCTCTTCGTCTCGGCCTTGATCTGCAGGGAATTGTAGTGAGCCCGGCCGATGTCAAAAGCATTCGAGATCGTCGAAAACGGGTACTGCGGATACGGCTGAGCGAACGCCGCCCCATTCGGCCCGCACCCCAGGGTGTATCCTTTGACCGATCCACAGGCTCCGGGAGACCCAACGTTGATGTTGTTGCCGTCGATTAGAATATGCGAGCTGCGGGAACCCGCATAGCCTACCGTCAACACGATCTGGCCCGGCATTTGGTGTTCCACATTCACGTTATATTGCTGAACTCTGCCCTGCTTGAAGTCCGTATTCTGAGCGAGAAAGGTCCCGGTGAAATTGGCGGGGCTGGGCGGCGACGTGAAAATTGGGAATCCAGATGACGCGCCTATCGCTGATGGACTCAATCCGTTGCGCGTAGCGCAGGCCGCCGTAGCGAATGTACAGGAGCCGCCGAATGCAAAGGAGTCTGATTCGGCGTAGTACGGCGGATTTTGCCACAACCCCTGCCCGCCCTGGTTCCACGACGAATCGTGGAAGATCGCATAGCCACCGCGGACCACAGTGTTCCCGCTTCCAAACGGTTTCCAAGCCACGCCGATGCGCGGCTCTAGCGCGGTCTTATCCATCTGAATGCCGGCGTTCGAGCCCGCGTTCTGGCCCGCAACCAACAGCATTCCCGTCGCTGGATTGAAATCCGCCTGCCGGTTAGCCGCTTCGGTGACCGGCGTTACGAGTGCCCAGGCCAAACCGAGATTCAACGTCAGACTCTTGCTGACGCGCCAATCGTCTTGAACGAACGGCCGGAATAGTTTCCAGCGGCGGCCGGTAACATTGCCGTTGAACGTCTGATCGTGGATGGCCAAACTCGGCAATCCCTGCAGAAGGTCCGCTTGCGGCTCGCCAGCCCACAACCCGGTATAGATCCAATATCCGTCTTGGAAACCTTCGGCCAGCACGTTCATCTGATTCGCGCGAACGGCCATGCCAATCTTGATATCGTGCGCTCCACGAATCATGTCGAACGAATCGGAGATGGAGAACACATTGGTCCCGCCCTGAAAAGGCGAAAAGCCGCGATCACCCAGCGACCAGTAACCACCGTCGAGTTGCACTGAGGTCAGGCCGCAGCTCACGCCTCCCAGATTTGCGCCCGGGATCCCGATGGCCTGAGCTTCACAACTGCCCGTTCCCTGAGAGGAAATGTAGTTGAAAATCCGGTTATAGCCCGCGCTGAATTGATTCACAGTGTTGGGTGAAAAAACGTGCGTCTCCGAAACGGCGACGTTGCGGCCATGATTGAGGATGCCCTGATTGCTGGCAAAGGGGCTTTGTTCCGCGAACCCCGGCGAACCACCTGGAACATAAGATGTGGCCTGATCATAGCTGAACCTAGCGAATAAAGAATCCTTGCTGGTCAAGTTTTCGTCCAGACGGATGTCGAACTTGCCCTCGTTCAGCTTCCTCACCGGTTCGTTGACGTAGTTATAACCGAGAGCGGCATTATTCGCGTTGGGAAGAGGATACAGGTTGATCAACTTCTGGCCTATCGGGTTGATCAGGCCCTGGGGAATTTTGTTGCAAGGCGTGCCTACTGCCTGGCTTCCATCAGCTGCCGCGGGAAGAGGATTGCCCGCACCATTGCAATAGAACGGAACTGAGTTCCCATTGGCCTGCGTCGCATTGGGATTGACCAGAGGGGTTGTACTAAGGTTGCCAAAGGCGTCGTGAGTAAAGTCGCCGGTGCGCATCGCCGCACTTGGGACCAGGCCGGTGAACGGGATCCCGTGCCGTTGGTCCTTTTGCTCGAAATCCACGAATAAAAAGGCCTTATCTTTGCGAATCGGACCGCCCGCCGAGAATCCAAACTGATTTAGGTTAAATTTTTCCGTTGAAGTAGCAAAGAAACTGCGGGCGTCGAGGGATGTGTTCCGTAGGAACTCGAACACCGTTCCATGAACCTGGTTGGTTCCCGATTTAGTGGTGACCAAAACGGTCGGACCGCCTCGCGTCCCCCATTCCGCCGAATAGTTGTAGGTCAGGACCTTGAACTCCTGGATGGCGTCGATTGACGGTAGGATCGAGATGCCGCCGGCTGTTAGCTCATTGTTGTCGTTGCCATCGAACAGCCAGTCCGTGCTATTGGCGCGTGAGCCGCCCACCGAAAGAGAAAACGAGCCGCGCGCCGACACCTCGCTGCTGGGGCCGCCATTAAAAAAGCTGGTCGGGCTGGTTTCCTGAGTGACACCGGGCGTCAGCGTGGCAAGCTGAACGAAATCGCGGCCGTTTAAGGGAAGATCGTTGACCTGTTGGGACGTGATGACCTGACCGAGCGTGGCATCCGATGTCTGGACAGAAACGGCGGTGGCGCTCACTTCAACACTGGTTTGGACTGCGGCCGGGGATAGCTTGAAATCCAACTCGCGATGTTCGTCCACTTGCAGCCGGACGTCTTGGGCCGCGGCGGTCTGGAACCCCGAGAGTTCCACCTGGACGTTGTAGTTGGCCACGCCCAGCAAAGGAATTACATATTCACCTCGATCGTTCGTCGTGGAAGATCGAGTCAGACCCGTGGCAGGGGCGGTGACGGTCACCTTCGCCCCGGGCACAGCGGAGCCGGTTGTGTCTGAGACGGTTCCGGAAATACTTCCGGTGGCCTGTCCGTAAAGAAAGGCACCTGTCGAAAACGTTAGCCAACAAACGATGGCTGTGCGTAGTAATCTTGTCCCACCCTGAATGCTCATTATGTGTGACTTTTTAACCTCATGTTTTTAATTGGCTGCCGAACTCACGAGGTTCAGTCCGGGATAAGCAAGTTTTGTACTTTTTCCCTACTTTGTCAAGGAAAAACGAGCCTTCAGCGAGCCGTACGGGGATTTGCGCTAGGCGCGAGAGTGAAACCAGCGGGTGGCAGCACGGGAGCCTCGGCAAAGTTGTGAGGCACCTGGCCAGTGAGGCTGCCCAGGAAGGTCACGATCGCGTTCGTGTTCTGAGCGGAGAGCGCTTTGCCCAGTTGAACCTTGGCCATGATGCGAACGGCCTCCGCCAACGTGCTCGCGGATCCGTCGTGGAAGTAGGGAGGCGTCATGGCGACGTTGCGAAGTCCCGGCACCTTGAACACGTACATATCGGCGGGATTGTTCGTTACCGCGAAGCGTCCTTTATCGATCTCTTGGCTGCCGGTCTCTTTCCAATAATCTTCCACGAGGCCAAACTTTTGGAACATTCCGCCGCCAACGACCACGCCGTTGTGGCAGCCGCTGCAGCCCGTGTCCATGAACGTACGCAGCCCTTGGCGCTCAGGCTCCGAGAGAGCGTCGGCGCGGCCGGCGAGATATTCATCAAAGCGGGACGGAGTGATCAGTGTACGCTCATATGCACCTATAGCTGTGCCCAAATTGCTGATCGTTACGGGGTCCGGTTCGGCCGGAAAGGTCTTCTGAAACAATTCGGTGTAACCGGGGATCGCCTTCACCTTTGCGATAGCGCTCGCATTATCGGGATTGCCAAAGCTCACTGCGCCGGTGAGAGCCTTGCTAGCCTGATCCTCGACGTTTTCGCGGTCCCCGAGCCAGTGAGCCTTAAACTGGAGCGCTGCATTCAACACCGTTGGCCCCCCGCGCTCATTGAGCTTGTCGAAGGCGCCCTTCGCCTTAGGCAATCCATCCGTCGCATACAAAGCCGCCTGATGGCAGCGCGAGCAACTTACTGTACCGTCCACCGAAATCCGGGGATCGAAGAACAGCTTTCGTCCCAGCTCGACGCGCTCGGGTGTAACTGGAAATTCCGCTGTGGCCGCGTCCCTGGGAAGCGGCTTGAACACACGCTGAGCATCTTTGAGTAACTGAGCGTCATCGCCGGCGGCTTGAGCAGGGATGGTCTCAACCAGCATGCTGGTAGCAGCGCCTATCGCGCCGATCGCCGCGACAAGAATCCAAGTCTCACGCCATCGACTCCCGCGACTAGAGATGCACGACATAGATTTATGATCGCCCTTTGGGTAGCTACTTTCCGGGAGGCGAGTATCCGTCAGTGAGCGTCTTCAGAAACGCCACCAACAGGTCTTCCTGCTCGTCGGTGAGCTTCAAATCCCCGAGTTGTTTTCGATTGATCGTCTCGGGATTTTCCGGCGCCGGCCAGCACGTTACCTTCTCGCCAGGATCGCCCGCTTTGCATTTGGGCAGAGCATCGCGTGTGTTATAGAAATGGACCACCTCCTTGAGCGACTTAAGGTATCCATTGTGCATGTAGGCTTTCACGAAATCCGCACGCGGCCGCTTGTCCACATTCCGCAGCGTCGGCGTTTTGTATTTACCGATGAAAGACTTGGCCATGGCCGCCCACTCATGATTGGGATTTTGCGGGCCGACCAGGAAGCCACCTACTCCTAGATCCAGAAATTTAGGGCCATCCGGGTTGGCGGTGTAACGGAATTGATCGGGTGTGTTCTCTTTGTAAAAAGGTAGGGCCGGGTTCGGCGGCAAACCCAGATTGGAGGCAGTAAAATCTGTGAATAGCGGCTCCTCACCCGGCCCTCCGTCCCGGTGGCATTCGTTGCAGTGTGTTGATTTGCTCCGGAACAGCTCATAGCCGGCCTTTTCCTCGGGCGTGAACTCCGCCTTCCCGGCCATGACATAGTCGTATTTGGCAGAGAACGGAGATACTTCAGGGGAACCCTCGAAGGCCGCGATCGCTTCGGCGATTCGATCAAACGAAGTCTGTGCAATTCCCCGGTCGACCGCCGCGAGATGAAGCGGCAAGGGTTCCGCTTCGGGTGCCGGGCCCGGTCGATCACACACGTCCTTTACATCTGCCGGCCATCGAACAGCAAAGGCTTGCGCTCCCCAAAGCTTTTCCGCCATGGAACGATATGGCCCCTGGGAAATTCGATATACCATACACGCTGGGTCGATCAAGCCCATCTCAACGGGGTTCAATGGAGGGCCTTGTGCCTGCTCAGCGAGCGCGCTGTCCAGGCGTAGTCCTGTGGCACGCATGTCCCAGAACTGACCACCGACGAAATCGCCTTGCTCAGAATTGTAGTGGAGAACCGGCGCGAAACTCGCGTAGGTATGAGACTGAGGCTTTCGCGCGCTGAAACGAGTCCGAATGGAGCCGGGGTAGGACGACGTGGTCTGATTGAGGGCGCTAACCGGTCCCGTGAAACCGGTCTCCGGCATGTGGCAAAAGCTACAGGCTTCGTTCCTCTTCACGGAAAGTTCCTTGTCGTAGAAAATCAGCTTCCCCAGCAGCATGATTTGCTGAAATCGGTCCACCGTTGCGGTCTGCGACCGGTTAAGCGTTTCGGCCTCGATGCGATCGATTTCCAGTTCGACTGACTTGATCTCTTGTTGGGCCGAGGATGGAATTCGATCGGCACTTTTCCCTTTGATCTGAGGCGCTGCCGTCGTCTTCAGAGCGGATGTCGCCAAATGCGCATCATCGAGCGCGAGATTGTCGAATATCCACCGCATTTGTTGACTTGGGTCTGGAGGGAGTACACCGGAAGCCGAGAATCCCGTGATGAGAGCGCAAGCGCGGATTGAATCCCGCCCTTCGTTGATTCCGAGAATCAAGACTGTGTCGCGCGGCAGCAGGTCCGCCGGACCGATTCGATAGAGGCGAGCATCGCCCGTTTCAGGACCTCGGGCCCGCCCCACGGTATAGAGGTTCGCCAGGTCGACGCGAACCCTTCGTCTGTCTCCCGATCGGACTAGCCGAACGGACAGTTCGTCCAAGGTCTCCATTGTTTCTATGGTTGCGGCGAAACTACGGAATCCTCCCGAAACGATGAGACTCGCGACGAAGTTCGGGCCCGCGCCATCCTTGGTTCCGCGAACATAAAGAGTGTCTCCAAGCGCGATCCGATCCAGAGAACCGGTTAAAGCTTCCCTTAAGCGAATGGTGTTCCGAGGGAAAAACCAATAGGCCGCCTGGGGGCTTATGCCGACGGGGTAGCTGGTTGTTTTGTCATCAATGGACACCGCAAGCGTAATTAGTCGCGCCTTCCTGTCCAATCCGGAGACCACGCCGTATAGGCTGTCCCCTTGCCACGCCGCGAGTTCTTTCTTCTGTGCGGCGTTGATGCTCGCCCGGGAAGTGACGGTGACCACAACAGGATCTCCTGTCCCAACACATAGGCGGTCGCCATTGTGGAGTTGATCGGGCTGCACGGGGACGGCGTCTCCGTCGTTGCGCATAAAACTTGTGGCCTTATCGTAATTGAAATTCACCAGATCGCCGGAATCGGTCTTGATCTTAATAACGTGGTTCACGACATCGGCGTAAAACAGCTGGCCGGTGACCCGGCAATCTTGCGCCTGAACGAGAGCCGTTGACGAGACAAAAAGGACGTAGAGTAAAGGTTTCATATCAACTTCGCTACTAAGGCGCTTCAGATCCCACCTTCACTTTTGAGTCGGGCAATCAATCCGCCAGTTGCGAGGCGCCCCTGAACTGCCGAAAGTGGTTGTATCGAAAGGAAGTTCTGGTTGCGAATCGCAAAGACGAGGCTCAAATTCGTGTCGACACGATGGCGGGGTGTCGACTATACGTCTTGTGTCCTGATAGACGCGGATTGGCGCCCACGCGGCCCGTCAAAACAAGACACCGGCTACTGTCGAAACTGCCGAAGGTTGGGCAAATGCCAAAGGCCCGGCAGCACCGGGAACTTGGCGCCTAGTTGAATATCACCAAAAACGCCGCATTTCTAGGCTTTTTCAGGAGCGGCAACTGGCCGTTGACGTGCCTATGACTGAATGGACCTAATATGAGGACCCAGTCTCTGCAATATTACATGCACGATGGCCCAACCGCTTTCAGGCTCGAATTGGCCGGGAATCTCAACCACGAAGGGACACTCAGACTCGATCAGGACTGGCAGACAGCCTCATCGACGATCGGCGATCGAAGGCTGATTGTTGATCTGACTCTTGTTACTGGTGCAGACGAACAGGGGCGGGAGTTGCTCACCCGCTGGAGCCGGGAAGGAGCACAGCTGGTCGCCACGTCGAAAGCTTCGCGCGCGTTGACCGAATCGATTCTTGGCGGGCCTCTTTCCGAACCTCCAGAGGCTGTCACCACGGACCGGACCTGGTTCCGATTCCGCGCTTCGAACCTTGGGCGTGCCGTTGCTTTGCTTTGGCTGGTCATGCTCGGTTTCCCTGTGGAGATGACTGCAGCGACATTAAAATCAGAAACTGTTTCTGCCTGGGATGATTACCTGCAAACGGCTAACGGGAATCTTCAGGACCGGGTCCGCCCCGGGGGTAGTTTCCTGTGGGCGCTTGAAAGCACCGAGCGCGCCGCCAAAATCCGGGGCGGAGAAATCGTCGTGGTTCCCGCGCCTGGACAAAATCCGAAGAAGGTGCCCGGCGGATTGATCCACCACTGGATGGGCGCGATGTTCCTGTCGAACCTCAAGCTCGATGACATCCTCGAAGTCACCCGCGACTACGATCACTACAAGGAATTCTATCGCCCATTCGTCATGGAGTCGAAAGCAATCGCTCGCGGCGATTCGTCCGACATCTTTTCGATGCTGCTCATGAACAAGGTACTCCTCTTGAAAACCGCGCTCGATGCCGATTACGAGGTGACTAATGTGCGCCTCGACGATCGACGCTTCTATAGCATTTCAAGAACGACGCGCGTGCAAGAAATCGAGGAATATGGCCAGCCTGGCGAGTATTGGAAACCGCAAGGCCAAGGCGGCGGCTACATATGGAAGCTGTATAGCATCGCTCGCCTTGAACAGCGTGACGGAGGAGTCTACGTGGAGATAGAAGCGGTTGGGTTGAGCCGTGACATTCCTGTCGCCGTACGCTTCGTCGTGGATCCTATCGTGCGCCGCGTCTCGCACAACTCACTTCTCGTCTCGCTGCAGCAAACCAAAGAAGCCGTGGACGGCAGGTTGGCTGAGGTAACCAAGTCCCCCGAAGTCGCGGCAGGTGCCCAGCGAGCACCCAGCGTTTCAGCAACACTTTCGAATAAGAGCTCAGCATTTACGAGAGTGCATTGATGAAATTCATCATCATTTGGTTGGTTGGCACGGGCTGTCTGGTAGCGCCGGCGTTTTCGCAATCCGACGTTTCTAAAACGACCGATCCACCACAAAACGGCGCACAATCTGAAAGCAAGCGGATTCTTGGTATCATTCCCAACTACAGGACTTCTCCAGGCCTTCGGAATTATAAGCCACTGACACCCGGAGAGAAATTCAAGCTAGCCTCCCAAGACGCTTTCGATCGCGGTACCGTTGCGCTGGCGCTGCTCTTCGGCGGCGAAGCCCAGCTAACCAATGCGAATCGCTCTTTCGGGCAAGGCGCTGCGGGATTTGCCAGGTATTTCGGAGCTTCGTATGGCGATTTCGTAATCGGCGATTACATGACAGAGGCGATATTTCCGATTCTTCTCCATCAGGATCCACGCTACTTTCGACGCGGCACGGGAAGCGGATGGTCCAGGATCGGCTACGCCGTGGAGCAGATTTTCTGGACTCACCGGGATTCCGGCGGGACGCAGTTCAACTATTCAGAAGTAATCGGAAACTCAGCCGCGGCAGCAATTTCGACCGCTTACTATGCGGACAGCCGGACTGCCGCCGATGCTGGATCTAAGCTCGGGGTACAGCTCGGCGTCGACATGGCTTCGAATATCTTGAAGGAATTCTGGCCGGACTTGGAAAAGAAGTTGAAGCGACAACACCCTCGCATGCGGGTTCCATCTAATGGCGCTTAGCGTAGTGGTGGTATTAAGCATTAATTGCGCGGAGGACCGCACATAAACGTTTAGAGACGAGAGAGATCACGATGGCCCCACAACTCGCAACCTTCGAAGACAGCGCGCTTATCGAACTGGCGCTGGCAGGCCGAACCGAATGTTTTACGGTTTTGACGAATCGGCACCTGCCCGCGGTAAGAAGGCGCATCGGTTCGATAATTCCGAACACGACTGATGCGGATGACGTCCTCCAGGAAGTACTGTTGAAAGTCTGGTGTCATCTGTCGACCTTCCGGTCACAATCCAGCTTTCGTACATGGATGACTAGCGTGGCCATTAATGAAGCATTGCAGTCCTATCGCCGGGAACGGCGCAGGCCAGTCTTTCAGGCGCCTGGCGATCTCGACTCGTTCGCTTCTCCCACCGAATCGCCGCTCCAATCTCTCGCTCGCGCCGAAACGACACAGGTCGTTCGCAAAGCCATTGTTGAACTCCCTTCCAAGTACAGGCAGGTCTTGATCCTTCGGGAGTTCAAGCAGCTCACCGCGCGCGAAGTAGCTCAATCACTTCAATTGACCATTCCCGCCGTAAAAACACGGCTGTTCCGTGCGCGGCTTATGATGCTGGCCGCTCTCCAGCGATCAAACATCCGGGGTTTGGTTCGGGGCGGTCGCAAAGTTGTAAAGCGGTTCTGTGAAGTGAAACATGCGCCAGACAGGGCCGTACGCTTGACGCTCTAAGCCCTGCGACGTATGACGCGATTTCCTTGTCCTCGCAAGGACCGTCCACACCACCTTTCAACGATCCCACAGACCGCTGTCGTCCTGATTCCACGATGAACTGAATACGACGGCCGGCGGATTATGGCGCTGGTCGGCGCTATAACATGACAAATTGATCAATCCGTCCCTCAGGGGGGCGCCGGGCAAATGTTTGCAACCAAAAGCAATCCGTCCGTCTCCAATCACCATGGAGTTTCGACAATTAGGAAACAGCGGTCTGCAGGTTCCTGTTCTCTGTTTTGGCACCGGCACTTTCGGGGGAGGAAACGAATTCTTCCGGGCATGGGGGGAGGCCGATGTCAAAGAAGCGACCCGTCAGATCGATGTCTGCCTGGAAGCTGGAGTTAATTTCTTCGATACCGCGGACGTGTATTCGCAGGGGCTTTCCGAGGAAATCCTGGGGGACGCCATCCGCCATGTGCCACGCGAGAAGGTCCTCATTTCCACTAAAGCGACGTTTCCGTTCGGTGACGGTCCTAACAACAGCGGTTCATCGAGGCATCACCTGACGCGGCAGATCGAGGGAAGCTTAAAGCGCCTGAAGACGGATTATATCGACGTCTATCATATGCATGGCTTCGACGCGGTAACGCCCCCGGAAGAAACGCTCTCCACTTTGGACGAGGCCGTGCGCCAAGGGAAGCTTCGCTATATCGCGGCGTCGAATTTCTCGGGCTGGCACTTGCAAAAATCGCTGGCGATCAGCGCGCGGTATGGATGGACGCGCTATGTCGGTCACCAAGTCTACTACTCCCTGGTGGGCCGCGACTACGAATGGGAGTTGATGCCGCAGGCGTTAGCGGAGGGCGTTGGCGCTTTGGTGTGGAGTCCGTTAGGCTGGGGACGCCTCACTGGCAAGATTCGGCGCGGTCAGCCTCTGCCGAAGGTGAGCCGCCTTCATAAGACCGCTGAACAAGGCCCCCCTGTAGCGGACGAATTCCTTTACAAGGTCGTGGATGCGCTCGAGTCGCTGGCCGCCGAAACAGGCAAGAGCGTGCCACAACTGGCGCTGAACTGGCTGTTGCGGAAGCCGACCATCTCCACCGTAATCATCGGCGCACGCAATGAAGCGCAACTTCGTGACAACTTGGCGGCGGCGAGCTTTACGCTGACAGCCGAACAGGTTGCGCGCTTAGATGAAGCGAGCCAGTCGCCTGTGCCTTATCCCTACTGGCACCAACGACTGTTTCAGAATCGCAACCCGCTGCCGCCTGCGTATCGTGCCTGAGTGATGATTTTGTAACCTGGCCCGACAGATTATTCTGACCGCGCCGCGCCGATTTAATCGAGCAGACCGTGTGGTCACCTTGAAGTAGAATTGTTCGAGAACATGCCTCTGTCCAGCGGGACCAGTCTGGGACCCTACGAGGTCCTTGCGCCACTCGGCGCGGGCGGGATGGGGGATGTGTAAGTGCGCGGGACACCCTGCTCGGGCGCGAAGTCGGGATCAGAGTCCTATCCGAGACCAGGGCGCGGGACCGCGAAGCGCTACGGAGGTTCGAGCAGGAGGCGCGCTCGGCCTCGGCCCTTAACCATCCAAACATAATCACCATATACGAAATTGGCACTCATCCATTGGGTCAGGAAACCATCTCATACATCGCGATGGAGTTGGTCGAGGGACAGAACCTCCGGGAGACTCTCTCGAATGGGCCGATGCCGACCCAAAAACTGCTGGACATGTTCAGGCGCCTGAAAAAGTGGATCGATACGTACCGCGCCAGTGAACCACTATGAGGGTCCCTTAGCGGACGGCTGCGATCCGACTCGTTTGATTCTACATTCTGAACTCCTTGGCGTGGCCACTCAGCGGCCGGTCATCTGCTCCAGATTCTCGGGGTACCGAGCGCCTACCACTGTGATACGGGCGGAGGCTTCCTCTATTTCACGGAGATCGCCGGGCGTGAGTTCGACTGAGACTGCGCCGATATTTTCGTCCAGGCGATGCAGCTTTGTGGTACCTGGAATGGGTGCAATCCAAGGCTTCTGGGCCAGCAGCCAGGCGAGTACGATCTGAGCAGCTGTCGCCTTCTTTCGTTCCGCGATGCGGGCAAGCCGATCAATCAGGGCCTGGTTTGCCTTGAGTGCCTCCGGCGTGAAGCGAGGCAGGGTGCTCCGAAAGTCGGAGCTATCGAACTTCGCGTTTTCCTCGATCTTCCCCGTGAGGAAGCCTCTACCCAGAGGGCTAAAGGGAACAAAGCCGATCCCGAGTTCCTCTAGGGCCGAAAGCACTTCCTTTTCAGGCGCTCGCCACCACAGTGAGTATTCGCTTTGGAGAGCGCTGACCGGCTGAACGGCATGCGCGCGCCGGATTGTTTTCACTCCAGCCTCAGACAGGCCGAAGTACTTCACTTTACCTTCCTGAATCAGGACCTTCACCGCTCCGGCTACGTCTTCGATCGGCACGTTCGGGTCAACGCGATGCTGATAGAAAAGGTCGATGGTATTGCTCCTTAGACGTTTGAGCGAGGCTTCGGCGACCTGCTTGATGTGCTCGGGACGACTGTCCAGCCCGATCTGTTTGCCATTGTTTGGATCAAATTTGAAGCCGAACTTCGTTGCAATCACCACTTGCTGACGCATGGGAGCGAGGGCTTCGCCCACCAGTTCTTCGTTTGTGAACGGACCATAGGCCTCGGCAGTGTCGAAGAATGTAATGCCGCGTTCGAAGGCTGCACGGATAAGAGAGATCATCTCCTGCTTGTCTTTGGGCGGACCGTAACCGTGGCTCATTCCCATGCACCCGAGCCCGAGAGCCGATACTTCCGGGCCACTGCTTCCAAGTTTGCGCTTCTGCATTGTTTCTCCTTGGTCTGTTGCGAAAACTGCCCCAGCCCACGAGCTACTCTATCAGCGCCATACCGATTTGATCTAGCAAGCGGTTAATCTCCACGGTGGGCGCATCAAAATTGTTCACCAGAAATGAAAAAGCTACCGCACCATATCGAGGAGTGTCCGCGTACCCGGACATCGCGCGAACATGACTCAAGCTCCCGGTCTTGGCGCGAATCGCTTGCGCCTCGGGATGGTTTTGGAACCGCGTCGCCAGCGTTCCATCCACGCCCGCGATCGGCAGCAAGCTCATCCACAAATCGCGATTAGTCGACTGGTAAATGTACGCCAAAAGCTTGGTGATCGCCGCCGGACTCACCAGCGTCCCGCGCGATAATCCCGAGCCATCGGTGAATCGATAGGCTTCTTTGACGATACCGGCGCCGGTAAGGAAGTCCTGCATTTCGACGAGCCCTTCTTTGAGGCTGCCGGAATGGCCGCTTACCAGCCCGACTTCACGCAGCATCACCTCGGCATGCAAGTTCTGGCTGACCTTGTCTAGCACTCGCAATATTTCGGACAAGGGCGGCGAAAATTTCTCCGCGAGCATAAACGGAAGCGCCGTTGCCTCCGACGAATCGGGCGCGTCATCGGAGAATCGATGTCTGGCCACAGCGTTTCCCCGCACTGCTAACCCGCGCCGCACTAACGCATCGCGCAGCACTTCGGCGGCATAGACAGCCGGGTCGCCGACGGCCAGCAGCTCCGTCATGCCTTCATCGCTGGCCGGCATAACGCCCGAAATGTGAAGCTGCCGTCCATCAGCACTGCGATCGAACGACACCTTTCGCGCACCGCCCGCCTCGGTTCGCACGCGGTTGTCGATCGAGAAGGACTCAAGGTTGGGCGACAGTGAAATGTACGCGAGATCGCCTGGATGCGCCGCTGGCCGGATCGTTACTCCGAAACTGTTGTCGTTGACGATCAGCGCGCTCACCGGCGCGCCGTATTCCCACAGCGCGTCGCCCGCCGACCAACCCTCGCCGTGCGGCTCCCACACATACCGCCGGTCGTCGCCGACGATGTCGCCATCGATTCGTTTCAAACCTCGGGCCACAAGCTGGTCCGCCAGCTCTTCAATCGCACGGAAGGAGTAATTTTCGCCAGCCTGCGAACCAGGATGGAATTGATATGGATACTCGCGACCCGAAAGAGTTGGATCGCCGCCGCCTACGAAAATGAGATCGCCGGCCAGCGTGCCGTCGGCATCAATTGGTGTATCGCTGCCGATTTGAGTCTTGAAGCGGTATTGGGGGCCCAGTTTCACCAGCGCCAGAGCCGTAGTGAAGAGCTTCATGTTAGATGCCGGCGTGAACAACCGATCCTGGTTGCGCTCGTAAAGCACACGGCCGCTAGGAAGGCTCACCACCTGGAGCCCGGCGAATGCATTTCCCAGCGCTGGCGCTTTGGACACCAGTTCGTCGATCTTTGACTGGAGGTCGGCGCCGGAGGCAAGTGGAAGCGCTAAAGCGAGAAATAGAAACCGAGTCATTTTCAGATTCTTCGCAGGGACACTGCCATTGTAGGGCAACGAGCATATACTCAAGGAGTGACGGCACGAATCGCCGCGGCTTCAGCAGCGTTTCTTCTGGTGCTCTGTGCTCAAGATGCGCCGCGCTCGAAGGCTACGGACTATCCGGCACACATCGCGCTCACCGGAATGGAAATCGGCGCCGAGTACCTGGTGCATAGCATTCCCGGCGAGAAAGGCGGCTATTTTCGCCAAAGAGTACCTGGTGGTGGAAGTGGCCATTTTTCCCACCACGAAATCCGGCTTGAAAATCTCGAGCGGGCGTTTTACGCTGCGGATCAATAAGAAGTCCACGCTCAGCGCGCAATCTGCCGGCATGGTGGCTGCGGCGCTCAAGTATGCGGATTGGGAACAGCGACCCCAAATGACCGCCACTGCCGGCCCGTTGATCTACGGCGCTCCACAAGGCGGAAGATTCCCGGGAGATCCAACGACGCCGCGCCCGCTGCCTAACCCGGTTCCCAGTCAGACCGGCTCTGGCAACGGCGATAAGCAATCCGATTTACCGATCGAGGAGGCTATCTCTCGCGCCGCGCTGCCGGAAGGGGTCATTACGGAGCACGTCAAGGGCTGTCTGTTCTTCCGCTTCGAAGGAAAGCTCAAATCCATCAAGTCACTGGACTTGATCTATGAGACCGGCACCAGCTCGCCCCCGGCTACGATCCCGCTTCTTTGATCTGGGCCAAGCCGTTCAATTTGGCTTCCAGCATGATGAGCAGCACCAGGAGAAAAACCATGCAGGTTCCAAACAGCGGAACAATCATTACAGCCTGGATGCCCCAGGCGGCGGTGAAATAACCCAGTATCCAAGGCGCCAGGAGTCCGCCGGTGATCGCAAACGAGAAGATGCCGTTGTAAAAGCCCGGATGATAGTAGGGAAAGCGGTGGCCGATCTTCTCCACTACCAACGGGTAGATGGAAGCGTAACCAGCCCCCACAAAGAGAATGCCCATCACGGCACCGAAGCGGTTGTTGGTCGACGCCAGCACGATATTACCCAGCAGCGCCGAAACAATCGAGCCGATCAACAGCGATCCATGGCTCATGCGCTTCAAGATCACTTGGGCGCCGATGCGCCCCACGAGCAACGCTAGCCAAAAGACCGCCAGCATCAGCAGCGAGTCCTCCGGGCTGATCCCCAGGCGCCGAATCAAAAACAGAGGCAGCCAGCCGGCGATTGACCACTCGTTTCCAAACTGAAAGAACAACACCAGGCTGAACAGCACCGCGCCAGGATTCCGGAAGTCGTGCAGTATCTGCGCCAGCGGCATCTGATGTACAACCAGTCCGTGGCCTAGCTTGGCTTTTGCGTATATGCCGGCGAAGAAACCCGGAAGGACGGCGAACAGCACTAGGATACTCGGGACTGTGTAGACATAGTATGTGCCCGCCATCAGCACCGCAGTCAGTACGCACCCCAGGCCGAACATGACACCCGCCAGATTCACAGTGGCGGCGCGATCGTGCTGATAGAGAGGCGAGATTGCGTGGAATATTCCTCCATTCAGGAGCCCGGCGCTGACTCCGATCCACAGCAGGCCGAAGAATCGCCAAATCACGGGCGCTGTAGCTGTGCCCGCCGCCAGATAGAGGAATGCGCCGCAGGCTAAGGCGTTAGCCAGTATCAGCGTGAATTTCACGCCTTTCCACGGCAACAGCAGGTGTGCAAAGCCGACGGACAACAGGAATCCGATGTTCAAACTGAGGAAGTAATAGCCAACTTCATTGAAATCCGCCTTGAGATGATAGCCCCAGGCCGGCAGGATCGCTCCCAGGAAGGACATCAATATCCCAGAGATCAAGAATCCGGAAAGGGATCGGCGACGTTCGGAAGCGTTTAAGGTCTGGCTGTCGGCGCGCACTTCAAGTTGCCAGGGAGCCGGGCTGGCCATCAGTCGATATTGTACTCCCTTCCACCTCAAAGGGTGCCGGATTTCCGAATCTCGTAGGCTGCCTGGAGGTATATCTTCTGGAAACAGAATTCCATTTCACTCACCAGCCTGCTTTTGCAGCCTGTTACCGACTGGCGTGCTGATTGCTATTTGTCAATCAGGTTTAGGGGTTGAACTCGAGGCTTTGGGGAGTTGCCTCCCCTGGTTGGTTTTCGTCACGCCCCGTCGAAAGGCGGGGCTTTTTCTTCCTTTGCCCCCAACTGATAGTGATACTACTGTTGTATTCTACTATGCCTAGTGGTCCGATAGAAAGAATTTGACAGGATCCCGTTTTCAGTTTTATGATGGTTTCATCACTGAGAAAGGAGGTGGTCCAGTCTAACATGGGTAAATGTAGTGACTGTAGCTTTAATCACACGCGCGAGGTGGCCGACTGTTGAAGTCGACCTGCTAAACGTTCAGGTTTCGTCCAGTGGCGAAGCCGCTGTTCCTGTGGACCGGCCGCTTCCCTGCGCGAAATAATCTAGCTACTTAAGCCCCCGCACCACGTTCAGGTGATGCGGGGGTTCACGTTTTAGAGCCGCTGTAGCGGGTTCCTCTAGCCATGCGCTACACTGAAATCACTAGAAAGGATTAAGCCGCAATGAAAGCCGGGATTCATCCTGCTTACGAAGAGATTAACGTCATCTGTGCCTGTGGAAACACGTTCCGCACGCGGTCCACGAACAAAGGCGACATCCGGGTAGAAATCTGCTCCAATTGCCACCCCTTCTTCACGGGGCGCCAGAAACTGGTCGACACCGAGGGCCGGGTAGACCGCTTCCAGAAGAAAGTACAGAAATCTAAGGACTTGAAGGACTTAAAAGAAACCAGAAGCAAAAAGCAGCCGGTGGCGGTTAAGTAGTTAGCGCCTATTCTGTTTGTTCCGCTGATCCCGATCCTGCCAGAATTGCTCAGCTTTGGGAACCTGCTCAGAACTCAGGATGGCCCTCATCTTCGCCCTTTGCTCCTCCCCGATTTGTTTAACGATCGCATTGTGCTTGTCGCGGGCGTCGTGAAAACGCGTCCTGGTCTCTTCGAGGATCGTTTCCACCTTTTGCAACTGTTCGTCGCTGAGATTCACGCGCGTTTTGATTTCCAGCAAGTATTGACGCCGGAATTCTTCAGGGCTCACTCGAGCATTGCTACTAGCTGAAGGAGGCTTGTAAGTCCGATAACCGAGCGCGCCCACGACCGCGCCACTTAGAAACACCAGTAACAAATAAAGCGCGATGGGAGGATTCCAGCGTTTCATTTCGTTTTGACCTCAGCTGCTTCGCGCGGAAGGACTCCGTGCGACGCTAAGGTTTCGGTGGGATACGCATCGGCCAGTACCTCGATATAGCTTCCGCTGACGTCGGAGCCGGTGAAGGCCGGGACCGATAGCAAGGTGACGAAGACAATACTGAGTGCGGCAGCCGCTGCCAGGAACATTTGTGTAAGTTTCTTCATGCGCAGCAGGATGCTTCGGCGGCCTTCGATCCTCCGCCACAACTCCGGCATGAAGTTGGCGCTCGCCTCCACATCCGGCACCGAGGCCTTGTAGCTTGCGAACAAACCGTTCAGCTCATCATTGAACTGATCCATAGTAATTCAATCCTTCCGGATCTCAACCCTTCCGGCCAGCCGGTTTATTGGTGCTCGCCCGAGTGGCTTCAAAAGCGTTCAGCACCCGTTGCCGGGCTCGAAACAATCTCACCTTTAGAGCATTTTCGTTCACAGAATAAATCTTTTCAAGCTCTTTTAACGAGAGCCCTTCAACTTCCTTCAATGTCAACAGAATCCGGTCCTGCTCGGAAACCGCTCCTAGCAACGATTCTACTAGTTCCCTGACCTGCTTTCGCCGATGCTCCTCGCCTGAAACCTTGCCGCCGGCGGCGGCATCCGCCATCATTACCTGCTGCTCGCTCAAATCCGACATCCGCGATTCATTCCGGCGGCGCTGCTTTCGCAAATAATCGTACGACGCGTTGACTGTCAGCCGGTACAACCAGGGCTCGAATACCTCGGGGGTCCGTAGTTGATCCAGCGAATAATACAGCCGCAGAAAAACTTCCTGCGCAACATCCTCTACATCCTCGGGGCGCCCGATTAAACGTGCAATCGTCCCTAAAATCCTCTTCCGATAGGCTATTACTACCTGGTTGAACGCGGCGTCATCGCCGGCCTTGGCCTTTTGGATCTGCTCGAAATCAACCAGCATGCGGCTTTAACAGCCAGCCGCCTTTATCCTACTACTAAGGCGTACCGGCAAACTGTTAGGTTACAAGGGGTTGGCGGGGAAAGCAAAGGGCGTCAGCCGCCTGGGAACCCTTTGAGCGTACAAAACTCTTCAAAAGCTATTAATTAGCGGCCGGTCCCCAGTTCCCCCGGCGACGTGCCAGACTATCAGAGGTGTCCCTGCTGCATATCGCCCAGGAAATCGAGGGCTCTCATATCGGAAAGGCTATCCGGGAGTCAACGTGGGCCTTTTCCATTCTAAATCTGGTCCATCTGCTGGGGCTGATGGTGGCTGCCGGTACCATCGTCTATTGGGATCTACGACTGCTCGGCCTTGGGCTCCGGCGCTCGGCCGTTTCTGAAGTGGGAAGGCAGCTCCTGCCCTGGACGTGGGGCGGGTTCATCGTCATGGTCATCAGCGGCTCGCTGCTGGCCTGGTGCGAGGCGGGAAGACTGTATAGCAATGTGTTCTTCCGAATGAAGGTGCTGTTCCTTTTGCTGGCCGGTCTGAATGTGCTGATCTTTCACTTGACCGTCTACCGCGGCGTTTCAACCTGGGACCGCTCGCCTGTCACGCCGCTTCGAGCGCGGATGGCCGGCGCTCTTTCGCTGGCCCTATGGCTCGGGCTGATTGCCGCCGGACGCGCCATTGGCTACTCGCTCGATTACGGAGTATGATCGGGCCTGAATTCCTTTGCCAACCGACTCGCCATTTGCCGAGTGGTGCTGGAACCTGCCGCTGAGCAGCGCCACCCGCGGCGCTCCCTGGCCCTTTCCGGTACTCGAGATCCTGCACATCGCCGGATTGGTGTTGGTGTTTGGAACGGTCTTCATCGTGGATTTAAGACTGCTTGGCAGGATTCTGCGCGATGAGCCGGGCTGGCAGGTCGTGGACGAACTGATGCGCTGGGCGTGGCTAGGATTCGCTGTGCAAATCCTGACTGGACCGCTGCTGTTCATCGCGAATTCCCGGAAATTCTACGAGAGTGGATTCTTTCGCACGAAGATCGTCCTGCTGGCCCTGGCGATCGCCTTTCATTTCGTGATCGTGCGCCGCGTTAGTGCGTCGGTGGATGCGGGCGTCAGTCCCTGGCGCGGACGGTTGGCCGGTGGTGTCTCGCTCGCGCTGTGGGCGGCGGTGATCGTATCGGGACTCTCGATCGAGCTGTTTTAAGGTATCGCGACTAACCGCGTCAACTGATCCAAGTCTTACAGGTACCCAGACGGGGAGGTGCCCGATGAAACAATGGCAGATCGCGTTGCGGAGGCTGCTAAGGCAGCCCGGATATTCTCTTACGGCGATTCCCATGCTGGTCCTGGGCATCGGTGCGACGACCACGCTCTTTTCCGTCGCAAATACTGTTCTGTTGAAGGCTCTTCCTTATCCGAGCGCCGATAGGTTGGTCAGTTTGCTGGAGGCGAGCCCGTCCAAGAGCAAGAAAGAGAGCCTGATCGCGCCGGCGCGTCTGGAGGATTGGAACCGGATGAATCGGACGTTCGAATCGATCGCTGGATTCTACTCGGAGAACGTGACCGATACTAGCGGGCCCGAGCCCGAGCGGCTCGCCAGCCGGCGCGTTTCTCCGCGCTTTTTCACGGTGTTTGGAACCACGCCGCTGATTGGCCGGACGTTCTCCAAGCAAGAGGAAATCTATGGCGGTCCGGCCGCCGCGGTGATTAGCTACGGTCTGTGGACTCGCGCCTTCGCGCAGGCTAAGAACGCAATCGGAAAAACCCTGGTGCTGGGCGGCCGAGGATACACGATCATCGGCGTGATGCCCAAAGAGTTCGCCGCCGGGGCCATCGATGCGTGGATTCCCGCACAGCTCGCGCCGTTCATGATGCGTATGCGGGAGAACCGCTTTCTGATCGGCGTCGGACGAATGAAGCCGGGCAGTACCATCGAACAAGCCAAGGCGGATCTCGCGCGGATCGAGAGGGAACTCGGGGAACAATTTCCAGCGACAGATAAAGATTGGTCAGCGATTGTGAGCGATCTGAAGGAACAGCGCGTCGGCGAATACCGCCGGGCTTTATTGTTGATGTTCGGAGCAGTCGGCCTACTACTGTTGATCGCTGTGGCAAATATTGCAGGGCTGACTCTGGCGCAACTCCATCAGCGAGAGCGAGAGATGGCGATTCGCAGCTCGGTAGGGGCGTCACGCTGGCAAGTGGTCGCGACGGTGATGCGGGAAGTTGTGCTGGTGGCAGCGGCGGGCGCGTCCGGCGGAGCGGCGCTGGCAGTATGGCTAATACGCTTGGGGGCGACGCACTTCGCGGAGCTACCGAGAATAGCTGAGTTCGGATTCGACTGGCGAGCGCTGGTATTCGCCACCGCGGCGAGCCTCATCGCTGCGCTGATTTTCGGGATTATCCCGGCCATTCAGGCGACTCGGGCGGACCTCGCTCCCGTGCTTGCAGAATCGTCCCGAAGTGTTTCAGGAGGACGCCGCAGTCTGCAGCGAGGCTTGGTGGTCGGACAACTGGCTGTCAGCGTTCTTCTGCTGGCGAGCGCGGGTTTACTGCTGCGCAGTTATTACAACCTGACCCGGGCGGATGCCGGATTTAGCACAGACAATGTAATCACCTTTCATGTTGGCGCGGCTTGGGATGAAGATCGCCCACGCATCGGGCGGCTCCAGCAGCAGATCATTGGCGAACTCCAGCGCCTTCCAAGTGTGGAATCGGCCGGATTCACCAGCTTCCTGCCGGCTACCGGCGCGACGTTGAATTTTCCCATTGCGCTTGAAGGTACAGGTAAAACGCCAGAGAACGGACCCTTCCTGGTTGGCCAACGAACGGTCACGTCCGGATATTTGCAGACGCTGCACGTACCGCTTCTAGCGGGCGCTTGGTGCCCGGCGGCGGAACCGTTCAAATTCAATAGCTCGATCAAGGCCGTCGTAAACCGCCGCTTCGTCGAGTTGTATGCGAAAAACCAGAATGTCGTGGGACGGTGGTTCAAATATACACAGTCGTCACTCGCGAATGCTCCGGCGAACGAAATCGTCGGAGTGGTGGGCGACATAAGAGAAGACGGCCTCGCCATGGCGCCGGCGCCGTATGTTTACGACTGCCCGACGGCAGGTTCCTGGCCCGATCCGGAATACGTGGTGCGCGCGCGCGGTAACGCGCATGCATTGATGCAGCAGGTGCGGCAGATTGTTCACGGCATCGATCCGCACCGCGCGGTGTTCGGGATGAAGATGCTCGAGAACGTTGTCGATGACGCGCTCGAACAGCCGCGCCTAAACGCGAGCCTTCTGGGCTTCTTCGCGACTACCGCGATGCTGCTGGCTTCGGTGGGCCTGTATAGCTTGATCACTATCACGGTAACGGCGCGGCGGCGTGAGATTGGAGTTCGCATGGCACTGGGCGCGGATTCCGGCGAGATTATACGGCTGATTCTCGGTGGTGCGGCCAAGCTGCTAGCGGCCGGCGCCGGCTTGGGCATAGGAATGACTTTCGTGGTCGAACGTATGCTCAAGAGCGCGCTATTTGGGGTCAGTGCGCTCGATCCGTGGACTCTGCTGGGAGCGGTAGGGCTGCTGGCGGCAGTTTCGCTCATAGCCGCATCCTTTCCGGCAAGGCGAGCGGCGACCGTCGATCCGCTGAATGCGATCCGAGCCGAATAAATTCACTCTTGAAAGGCTTCGGTAAGCGCGCAGCATGTTAAAATCGTGTTGTCCCCCCTTTCAATGGATTTTCTCGAGGGTCTCAATCCACAACAACAGGCGGCTGTCGCGCACGTCGAAGGACCGCTGCTGCTGCTGGCCGGCGCCGGTAGCGGCAAGACACGCGTAATCACGCATCGCATCGCCCATTTGATCGAAGCGCATCGCGTTCCCGGACCTTGCATCCTGGCCGTGACCTTCACCAACAAGGCGGCCGAGGAGATGCGCCAACGCGTACACAACTTGCTGGGCGGCTTGAGTTCGCGCGAAAGTCCAGTGGTTTCGACCTTCCATTCCTTTTGCGTGCGGCTTTTACGCCGCGACGGCGACCGGCTGGCGGAGCTTCGGCCTGGGTTCACGAAGAAGTTCACCATCTACGACGAAGACGATCAGGTGGCGCTGATCAAGTCCATTTTCAAAGCCACGGGTCTCGACGAGAAGTTCATGAGCTATCGCGGCGCGTGCTCCTGGATCAGCCAGAAAAAGAGTCACAAGGAATCGCCGCAGGATGTATATGGCGCTGCCACAGACCCGAACATCACGCGCCTGGCTTCGGTCTACGAGCAATACGAAGCACGCTTAAGACAAGCCAACGCTTTGGACTTCGACGATCTGCTGCTCGAAGCGGTCCGCTTACTGGCGCACGACGAAGACTTGCGCCGCCAATACAACCAGCGTTTTGAATTCGTGATGATCGACGAATATCAGGACACCAATCGCACCCAGTATGAGTTGATCCGGCTGCTCACCGGGTCGCACAAGAATCTGTGCGTGGTGGGCGACGAAGATCAATCCATTTACGGCTGGCGGGGCGCCGACATCCGCAACATCCTGGACTTCGAGCACGACTATCCCAACGCAGCCGTGATTCGCCTGGAGCAGAATTACCGCTCGACCAAGAATATTCTGGAGGCTGCCAGCGCCGTCGTGGCCAATAACACGGAACGCAAGGGCAAGTGGCTGTGGACGACTTCGGGAGCGGGCGAGCGCATCGCGCGGTTTGAAGCCTTCGATGGCGAACAGGAGGCTTTGTTCATCGCCGATACGATCGAGAAGCTGCTCACGGCCAGCCCGGAAGATCGAGCTGCCGTGCTGTATCGCACGAATTTCCAGTCGCGTCAGATAGAGGAAGCTCTGCGGCGCTATGGCCGGAAATACGTTGTGGTGGGCGGGTTCAGCTTCTATCAGCGGGCGGAAATCAAGGACGCGCTGGCGTACCTCAAAGTGCTCAGTAGCCCGCACGACTCCGTCAGCGTGCTGCGGATCATCAACACGCCGGCGCGCGGAATCGGCAAGAGCACCATCGAGCAGATCGAGCAGTATGCGCTTGAAAATGAATTGAGCATTTGGTCGGCGATCGGCAGGATGCTGGACGAGAATGTTTTCCCGCCGCGCGCCGAAGCGGCTCTGCGGACGTTTCGAAACATGATTCAGGAACTCGCGGCCATGCTGGCAACGGCTAAAGTCAGCGACGTGCTTGAGGAGATTCTGGCGCGCACCGGCTACATTAAAATGCTGGAGGGTGACAAAGATCCAGAATCGGAATCGCGTCTGGCCAATCTCAACGAACTGATCAATGCCGCCGCGGAAGCGGCCGAGCGCGGAGAAGGCGTAGCGGAGTTTTTGGATCACGCGGCGCTGGTCTCAGACAGCGACAATCTAGACGAGCGAGCGCCGGTTTCGCTGCTTACACTTCACAACGCCAAAGGCCTTGAGTTCCCGATCGTCTTCCTGGCCGGCTTGGAAGAGGGTCTATTTCCGCACATGCGCTCGCTCGATTCCAAAGCGGCTATGGAAGAAGAAAGGCGGCTATGCTACGTCGGCATGACGCGCGCTGAGAAACGACTGTTCCTGACCACGGCGCGATATCGGAGGCGCTGGGGCGGAGGCGAGACCGAAGCCTCCATCCCATCGCGATTCCTCAGCGAGGTTCCAGAAGCGCTGGTCCAAGATCTCAGCCCGCGGAAGCGCGCCGGCCAAGTGGATCTTTATGGCGAGCGCCAGGAGGTGCGCGAAGCCGCGCGGCGTAATCTCTACACCGGCAAGACCTACAACTCGGTCGAAAATATCCAGCAATTTTTCAACGAGCGCGGCAAGCAGCCTGCCGCTGCGCCCGCTACGCCTACGGCAATCGCCAAGGTCGCCCCCGCTGCTCCTAAAGCGGTTCCCACAACCCACATCCCAAAACCTACTCCCCGTGCGAAGCCGCTTCGCTCCGGCTCCAACATAATCCATCCCAAGTACGGCCGCGGAACCGTGTTGCGCCGCGAAGGTGATGGCGACGATGCTAAGCTCACGGTAAGCTTTCCTGGTTACGGATTGAAGAAGCTGATCGAAAAATACGCAGGGATCAAGGAAGAATGAATACAAAGACTATCACCGACAAAGCGGAACGTAAGAAGCTGAAGCGCGCCCAGCGCAAGAAGGCTGCTCCTAAGGCCAAGCGCGCATCTGGCGTCGCTCGCGGCTCAATGAAGAAGAGAGTGAAAAAGTTGACGAAGGGCCAGCGCAAGCGGTAGGTCGCTAACGCTCCCGGCGGTGGGTTGCAGGTGGTGGGTTGTAGGAAAAACTTTTCCGAACTATGAGCTCTCTGCTGCGGACCAAAAGCATCGATGCTCTTATCGCGGCTTCTGAAGAGCCCGAACATCGGCTGAAAAAGTCGCTGGGAGTTTGGAGCCTCATCGCTCTGGGCATCGGCGCCGTGATTGGCTCGGGCATTTTCACGCTTACCGGCACCGCAGCGGCAGGAGTTCACTTTCAGACCAAGTCGATTTTGCAAGCGCCGGTGCTTGACCTGCTGATAAACGGCGGCAACACCGCTACGCTCACCGGCCGTGCCGGCGCAGGGCCGGCCATCTCAGTCTCGTTTGTGCTGGTCGCTATCGCCTGTAGTTTCGCGGCGCTGTGTTACGCGGAGCTGGCGTCCATGATCCCAATCGCCGGGAGCGCTTACACTTATTCCTACGCGACCCTGGGCGAAATTTTCGCGTGGATCATCGGATGGGACCTGATTCTCGAGTACGCGGTCTCCAACATGAGCGTCGCCGTGGGCTTCTCGGCGTACTTCAACGACATTCTCGATAACCTGTTCGGTTTTCATCTCCCTAAACAGCTTTCCGATCCCATGATCGTGGAAGGCCAATTCACCGGGAGCTGGTTCAACCTGCCGGCGCTCTTGATCCTCATGATCCTCAGTTATGTTCTAGTGCGAGGTGTGAGAGAAAGCGCCGGAACCAACAATGCGATGGTGCTGATCAAGATTGTGGCGATTCTGGTCTTCGTCTTCGGCGCGGCCCGCGCGGTGAACACTTCCAACTGGCATCCGTTCATGCCAAACGGCTATTCGGGTGTGATGACTGGCGCGGCCATCATCTTCTTTACCTATATCGGGTTCGATTCCGTATCCACCGCCGCCGAGGAGTGCCATCGCCCGCAGCGCGACATGCCCATCGGCATTCTGGCCACACTCGTCATTTGCGCGGTGCTCTATGGATCAGTCGCGCTGGTGCTCACCGGCATCGCCAACTGGCGCACGCTTGACAATGCCGCGCCGGTGGCAAACGCTCTCAAGGCGCTGGGCATGAACCGCGTCCGGCTGATCGTGACCGCCGGAGCGCTGCTGGGCATGTTGTCCTCGCTTCTAGTTTTTCAGTACGGACAGGCCCGCGTCTGGTTCGCGATGTCGCGCGATCGTCTTTTGCCCGGCATTTTTTCGCGCGTACACCCGCGATTCAAGACGCCGCACATCAGCACTTGGGTCGCAGGATTCGCGGTCGGGATTCCGGCCGGCATCTGGGACATCGGGACGTTCGCCGATCTTTCCAACATCGGAACGCTGTTTGCGTTCATCCTGGTGTCTGCCGGCGTTATCGTGCTCCGCAAGAAGCAGCCCGAGCGCAAGCGCGGTTTCCGAGTTCCTTTCGTCCCGCTCTTTCCGATGATTTCGATCGTCTGCTGCTTGGTGCTTATGTTGAGTCTGCCGCTGGAGACCTGGGTCCGCTTCGTCGTGTGGTTGATTATCGGTCTGTTTATCTACTTCGGGTACAGCCGCAAGCGAGTGGAAGGGTAATTAGGCCTGGTCGATTTATTGCGCCGGTAGTCGCCGGACAACGCTGTCCACGACATTAATCAGCGTCGCGAGATTTTCGTCGGTGTGCTTCTGGGCTGCGGCAAGTTCGGCCAATTTGGTGCTCGTGTCGGTCTGTGCCTGTGCAAGCTTCTGGGTTGCATCATAAAGCAGCACCTGCGCCTTAAGCAACTGACGATGCTCCTCATGAAACTGGATATGCTCGTTGACGAGCACTTCGAGAAGCGCCTCGACGCGGTCCAAGCGATCCTTCTTGTTCCCGTTGGTTTCGTCACCCATGCCGGTTAGTTTGCTCTACCCCATTATAGAGTTTTCAAGAAAGCGGGAACCCGGCAGTGGGCTTATTCGTATTCCAAAAAGCCGCCATGCGCAACCTCTTCAGTGACATCCGCTACTCCTTGCGAGTTCTTCGTCAAACTCCAATCTTTACTTTGACCGCCGTTTTGACACTCGCCCTCGGGTTGGGGGGAACCACCGCCATCTTTTCTCTTATGCACGCGGTGATGCTTCGATCGCTACCTGTTGCCGATCCCGAGAGCCTGTATCGCATCGGCGATGGAAACGACTGCTGCGTTGCGGGTGGACCGCAGGACCGATGGGGCCTGTACTCATTCTCTCTGTTCGAAAAACTGAAGGCGGGGCTACCCGAATTTGAACAGGTCGCGGCATTCCAAGCCGGAGGCTGGCGATTGAGCGTGAGACGTGCATCTGTCGATCGTTTGTCCAGGCCGCTGCGCAGTGAATTCGTCACAGGAACCTATTTTTCTACTTTCGGCATCCGCTCGTTCGGGGGACGCCTGATCTCAAACGTCGACGATCAATCCGCCGCTCCCCCGGTCGCCGTACTCAGTTATCGCGCCTGGCAAAGCATGTATGGAGGCGATCCATCGGTGGTCGGCTCGAGCTACGTCATTGAGGGCCACCCGTTCACGGTTGTCGGCATTACTCCGCCCGGTTTCTACGGTGAAACATTGCGCAGCGATCCACCGGATATCTGGCTGCCGCTTCAGCAAGAACCTTTGCTTCGCGGCCAGGGGTCGCTGTTGCGCCAACCGGTTGCCGCGTGGCTGCGGGTGATCGGGAGGCCGCGGCCTGGCTCTTCGATTGACGGTATTTCTCCACGACTGACGGGCATTTTGCGGACTTGGCTGCAAAATGAGAGCGGCTTTCCAGCCTCGTGGCCCAAGGTCAACGGCTTACTTTCCAAACAAAACATCGACATCGTTCCGGCTGGCAGTGGAGTGGAGGAGATGAAAGAAGATTATGCTCGCAGCTTGCAAATTCTGCTGAGCGTCTGCAGTCTCGTACTGTTGATCGCTTGCGCCAACCTGGCTAGTCTTCTACTGGCCCGAGGCATGGCGCGGCGTACGCAGACTTCTATCCGGCTTGCGATCGGAGCGTCACGCACCCGCATCATCGGTCAGTCGCTGACCGAAAGCACCCTCATTGCGTTGGCCGGCGGCGTGGCTGGTCTTATTGTTGCCGACGGGGCCGAGCGCCTTATTCTCGCTGTCGCGTTTGGCTCGAACAGCTTCCTTCCCATCAGTACGGCTCCCTCTCTTCCCGTTCTGGCATTTGCATTTTTCTTGGCGCTTCTTACGGGCGTGCTTTTCGGCACGGCTCCTGCCTGGCTGGCTACGCGCACCGATCCGGTTGAGGCGCTCCGCGGCGCGGGCCGCAGCACATCCGATGGGTCTTCTTTGCCTCGCAAGGCGCTGCTGGTCTTTCAAGCGACCCTATCGGTCGTTCTGGTTGCCGGAGCGGGCATGCTAACGCGCAGCCTGAACAATCTCGAGCATCAGAATCTTGGTTTCGAAACAAAAAACCGAATTACCTTGGGACTGAATTCGCCGCCGGCTATTTACACACCGGAGCGCCTGGACGCTCTTTACCGCAACTTAGATGAAAAGCTCAATCAGCTCCCCGGTGTCGAAAAAGCCAGTTTAGCCTTGTACAATCCCTTCACCGATAACTGGGGCGAAATCATCTTTGTTCCGGGCCGGCCCGCTCCTGCCATTGTGGAAAACTCGGTTTCGTCCTGGGATCGCATCACTCCCGAATACTTTCAGGCAGTGGGCCAGCCGATATTGCGAGGGCGAGGATTTACTGAAGCCGATTCAAGCAAAACGACGCCGGTCGCCGTGGTCAACCAGGCCTTTGCCAGCCGATTCTTTTCGAACGAAGATCCCATCGATAAGCGTTTTGGCATCGATTCACCTGCCAACGCCAGCACCTTCCGGATCGTCGGTGTAGTGCGGGACGCCAAATATGGTCAACCCCGGAAACCTGCTCGCCCGATGTTTTTCGTCCCGTTGGCCCAATACGCCCCTTACAAGGAAGAGTTGATGCAGAAGATCGAGTTGAACTCGCATTTCATCGGCAGCGCCCTCTTGATGACGCATAGCGATCCCGCGAATCTTGAGCCCGTGCTGCGCAAGACTTTCGCCGACGTGGATCCCAACCTAACCATAGTCAGCGTCCGCACGATGCAGGAGCAAGTGGACCGCTCATTCAATCAGCAACGCGCTGTGGCCAGCTTAGGCGGGCTATTCGGCATCGTCGCGTTAATCCTCGCCGCCATTGGGCTCTATGGTGTCACCGCGTACACCGTCGCTCAGCGCACTGGAGAGATTGGCGTACGGATGGCACTTGGCGCTGACAGAGCCAACATTATTCGTCTGGTCCTGCGCGGCGCCTTCAATATGATCGCGCTAGGTCTCTTGTTGGGCGTTCCTCTGTCGATCGGCGCGGGACGCTTGATGTCAGCGCAGCTTTATGGAATAGCCCACTGGGATCCATTCTCGCTTGCCATCGCCGTCGTTGGGCTGGCGTTTTGCTCTCTCATCGCAGCGATTATACCGGCGGGACGGGCGGCCGCCATCGAGCCTATGAAAGCTCTTCGTATGGAATGATTGGCTCGTCAAGCCTGACATCGGCTAAGTTAGCATCTCTGTAACAAGTAACCTGACGCCGTCGACGTTACAAGTAACGGCAACTCCGGATAACTTTCGGCCGCGCGACACATCAAACATCCAAGGAGGCTCGAGATGATGAGACATCGTTTTTTTAAAAGCATTGTTGGTTCTACCTTACTTGTGTTAGGTTTGAGCGTCCAGGCCCAGGACAGGCCTCAGCGCTACGACCCTTACGACAATCGGTCCAACTTCCAAGACTTTCAAAATGGCCAATCACTCTTTCGCCAGGTGCGCTCCGATCTCGACCGAGCCGAGAACTACGCGTATTCGGGCGACCACTATTGGTTCGATAGGGTTCGGGGTGAACTCAGCGAATTGCAGCGTCAATGGGACGAGAATGAATATACCCCGCGACAAGTGGACAAAGTGATTGTCGCCCTGCAAAGAGTCGTTAGTGAAAACCAACTCTCGTTTCGAGATCGCGACAGGCTAATGGACGATCTGAACAGAATGCGCGATTTCGTTGCGATCCATGGGTAAGTGCGCTCACGTTCGAGTAATCAGAGCATAAAACATCGGATCGGGACGGCTACCAGCTTGTTCAGAACAGAGCCGTTCCTGATCCGAATTTACTCGGAGCCGCGCGGGCTGGCATGCAGAGTCAGCTTCTGCACTCTCCAGTTGGTGATTTCACCAACCAGGATCTCGTTCGGATTGCGGCAATCAATTTCGTGGACTGAGCCGAATTCCTTCGGCAGCTTGCCGGCGGTTCCGAACTTTCCGAGAATCTTTCCGTCCAACTCCATCTTGTAAATCTCGCCGTTCTCCATGTCGGAGGTGCCATTCGAATTGGAGCTGAAAAGGTATTGATGCGGCCCGGGCGAAATGCAAACCGCCCAAGGAGCCCCTACATTCAAGTACGCTTTCTTGAATTCTCCGCCGTTGTCGAAAACTTGAATGCGCCGATTGCCGCGGTCGCCTACGTACACGTTGCCGTGCGCGTCGGTCGCGATCGTGTGCGGCGTATTAAATTGTCCCGGCTCCGTGCCTCTCGATCCCCAGGATTTGATGAACACGCCGTTCTTGTCGAACTTCGCGACCCTGGAGTTGCCATAACCGTCGGAGACAAAAATGTTGCCGGCGGCATCCCAAGCCACGTCGGTCGGCCGATTGAAGACGTCGGTCTGAGCGCCCACGCCGACGGGTGCGGCTGAGGCTCCGCCTCCGCCAGCGCCTCCACGTCCACCTCCGCCGCCTCCTCCACCCGGCCCACGTCCGCCGGGCGCAGCCGGTGCTTCTGGCATTGGTGACGCCGCCGCGGGAACTCGCATTTCCTCTGCTTTCCGGCCCATGGTCATTACCACGCGACCCTCCGGGTTGAACTTGATGATCATGTTCGACCCTTCGTCGACCACCCAGATGTTGTCCTGCGGATCTATGCGCACCGTATGGGCGAACACAAACCCGTACAGGTTCTGACCGATCTCACGCACAAACTTGCCACTTGGATCGAACTCGAACAAACGAGCGCCGCCGTTGGCGAATGCGCGTGAGGTCCCGAAGGTCACATACGACGTGCCCGTTCGCGTATAGACGAAGATGTTTCCTTTCGAATTGGTCGCCACGCCGACCGCTTCGCCCAGGTAGAGATGCTCGGGCATCTTCAGAAAGTTCGGGGTCGAATCGAAGGGTATCTCGGGAACATAAAGTTGCGCGAAAAGAGACGCGGTGCAAGAAAGAGCAGCTAATAGAAAGAACCTTGTCATATTGTTACTCCTGCCTCGCGCTTGACGTTTGCGTTCGCGGAGAAAGCTTGAATCTCTGCACTCGCCACCCGGTAATCTCGGCGACGGTGATTTCGTTGTCGTTTCGACAGTCCATTTCGTGGACTGTGCTCAATTCGCCGGGCAGCTTGCCCGCCTTTCCAAACTTACCGACGATGGTCCCGTCCAGCTCCATCTTGTAAATCTCGCCGGTGACGGCCGACGCTTCGGGACCGCTGTTGTTGGGGTTTGAGTTTGAGCTGTATAGATATTGATGCGGACCAGGAGTGATGCAGACGGCCCAGGGTGCGCCGACCTGGTCATATATTGCGCGCAGGACCAAGTCGCTATCGAACACCTGAATTCTCCGGTTTCCTCGGTCGGCGACATAGACATTGCCCTTGGCGTCGGAAGCGATCGAATGCGGTGTGTTGAATTGATAAGGCTGATTTCCGCGGGTTCCAACCGATTTGACGAATCGACCGTTCTTGTCGTACTTGACTACCCGAGAGTTGCCATAGCCATCGGAGACGTAGATATTTCCTGCAGCGTCCCAGGCAACATCAGTTGGCCGGTTGAAAACGTAAGGCCGCGCTTCTGGCGCTGGCGTGCCTGGTGGCGGCGATGTCTCCAAACCGTGCGATTCCGGCCGTCGGCCAAGCAGCATCAGCACTTGACCTTCGGGGTTGAACTTGATCACCATGTTCGTGCCCTCGTCAATGGCCCAGATGTTGTCCTGCGGATCGACCCTAACCACATGAGCGAAGGCGAAGCCGTACAAACCGTCGCCGATGAAGCGGAGAAACTTGCCGGTCTGATCGAATTCAAACAGGCGGGTCTCATGACCGCGGTCGTAGACAAACACGTGTCCTTTGGAGTTCGTGGCGACGCCGATGCTTTCACCAAAGTACAGATTAGGCGGAAGCTTCAAGAAGTTCGGCACGAGTTCAGCCGGGATTTCGGGCACATTCTGAGCCTTGGCCTTCAGCATGGCCGGGTTGGCGCCGGGACCTTGAGCGAACTGCGGCTGAACAGACAGCAGAATCGCGGCAGCGACAAAGCAATACATGAGACAGCGCCTCATTAGGCCTCCTTTTAGCGGCACCGCTCATTATACTGAGAGCCCAAGCGAACGTGTAAACGAGTTATGATGGGGACTCGAATTTTCCACAGAAGGAGCTCTTGGTATGAAATTCTCGACTATTAGATCCGCATTGGCCCTGGCAGCGCTGGGCTTATGGGCTGTTTCCGCGAATGCGCAAGCGCCCCCCGACTTCAGCAAGGTCGAGATCAAGACCACCAAGGTCGGAAGCAATTTCTATACGCTCGAAGGACAGGGCGGCATGATCGGAGTGCTCACGGGCCCCGATGGGACGCTGATGGTGGATTCTCAATTCGCTCCGCTCACCGACAAAATCGTGGCCGCAATCCACCAGATCTCCAGTGGCCCGATCCGTTTCATGATCAACACGCACGTCCACCCCGATCACACGGGCGGCAACGAGAACCTCGGGAAAATGGGCGTGGTGATTTTCTCTCGCGAAGAATTGCGCGATCGTCTGGCTCAACCGATACCGCCCACGGGCGCCAATCCTGGCCGGCCACCCATGCCGGCGGCTGCCCTACCGCTCGTGACCTATCGGGGCCGAGTCACATTTCACATGGACGGCGAAGACGTGGAGTTGATCCCCATTCCGCGAGCTCACACCGATGGCGACACGTTGGTGCACTTTAAGAATGCCGACGTGCTGATGACAGGCGATTATTTTCGTTCGGTTGGCTATCCCAATATCGACCGGGTCAACGGCGGCTCTCTCAATGGGATGCTGGAAGGCCTGGGCGTCACCATCGGCTTAGCGGGCCCGAATACCAAGATTATTCCCGGCCATGGACCTACGGTCGACCGCATGGGACTCATCGCTCATCGCGATATGATCCTGGCGATTCGCGATCGCGTCGCGAAACTTGTCCACGAAGGCAGGACTCCCGAAGAGACACTAGCCGCTCATCCGACCGGGGACTACGATTCGAAGGTTCCACAAGCTAAAGAAACGTCGGATCGGTTCGTCGGACAGTTGTACGCGGAGCTGAAACTGGCAAAGTAGCTGAAATTCCGCAGTTGCAAGGCTAGTACGACATCGGACCGGTTTTGGGACCAAGCCGGCCGATGTCTCATTCCACGTTTGGCCCCGGGACTCCAACATAGAGGCCGGAGCCACACATGGACGCGCCTCACACGCGATGGATTGATGCCGCCAGCGATAGTCTTACAATTGTTCGGGCGACACGCCTGTGGGTTCAATACGGTATCTTCGGCTTCGCTATCTTTTGCATCGTAATCGGAGCCGTGGAGTCGGTATTCGGGAGATGAAGGTTCTGTATGATTCTTAACAGTACTCGGTTTACCTTAGAAAACCCATTAAGCGATTAAACTGATTGCAACTTAGTACTCGAAGAGCGACAATACTAGTGGAACTAGCTCACTCCTCCGAGGGCTATCCAATGCCCGCCTCATCCTACGATGAGGCGGGCGTTCCGGTTTTTAGAGAGCCTATAGATGGCAATGCGCTAAGCCGCGCTTTTCCAGATACTGCTGGTGGTAGTCTTCGGCCCGCCAGAATTCCGGCGCCGGTATGATCTCAGTAACGATCGGCCGCTTATAGCGTCCGGATTTTCCCAAAGATTCCTTGGACGCCTTGGCGGACGCTTCCTGTTCGGGCGTGTGATAAAAGATGACCGACCGGTATTGTGTGCCAGTGTCCGGACCTTGCCGGTTCAGGGTAGTCGGGTCGTGATTTTCCCAAAACACGCGCAATAATTCTTCATAGGAAACTTCGGACGGATCGAACTCCACCTGGACCACTTCGGCATGACCGGTCCGGTCCGTGCAAACATCCTGATAAGTAGGGTCTTTGAGTTTTCCACCCATGTATCCCACTGCAGTAGCCTTCACGCCTTTGATTTGGCGAAAGGCCGCCTCCACTCCCCAAAAACAGCCGGCACCGAAAGTTGCTTTCTCCATAACTCCAGTCTAATCTCTTCTTCATGGGGCCAAGTCACGGTTACTTTCGGCCATCGAATACGCGACTCGGCGTCCAATCCATGGAGGAAAACAATGTGTGACTATTCACTGCATGTGTATCCGAATCGTCTCGCTTCCGACGGCGAGCAGCTAGTTGTTCATCGATTCGGCGGAGCGTCGCTTGGTTTAGCATCACCCTCCGATCTTCGCCCAGTCATCACCGCGAGTTCCTGCCCGGCTGCAAAGAAGCCGTGGTCGTGGAGCGCGATCAAACAGTGGTTCATAGCGAACCGGCCGCAATGGCAGCCAGACAAACATACACCAGCCGTGTGCGTTCCACCAGGGGCCAGGCTGATCCTTAGAGACATCCCCAAGGGGCTGCAACGCGAATTGGGCATCGGAGAAGTGGAAGAGGTGAAGTTCGTCGAGGTCAGCGCGGAGGTGAACACCTATCGCGATGCGGTTCGTTTCAAGAACGGCTGCCAACTTCTGCTGCAAGCTTTGCGCGAGGGACAACGGGTAACGGTAGTATCGTTGGCGCCAGCGGAAGTGGAAGAGCCCGTTTTCTCCGAATTCCGGTCCGCTCGTTAAGGCGCGTGTCAGCTTCCTCCGGCTGCCGGACGGAAGTGTAGATCGACAGTGTAACTTGCTACATCCACGTGCACGACATAAAGCACGTCGATGCGGATGGCATTGTGGACCTGTCTCACTTGGACGTCCTCGCTGTGGACGGGCAGTCCGAGTGCGGCCGCGCGGCTGACCACGCGCTGGCGAATTACATCGGGGGGGACGGTGGCGGTGGCCTGATCGTCGACCAGGTCATTGACGAATCGCTGGAGTTTTAGATTTTCCAGGTAAGGTGGGATTAGGATGATAGCGATCCCGGCCAGAATCAACAGCACCGCCACGCCCGCGATCGGCCGCAGGATCCGGGCGGCCGGCCTCACTTCCGGCCGGCCTCGAGCGCTTCGAGTTCCTTCCAGATATCTTCGTCGTGAGGCTCCCAGTCTCTACCAGCGCCGGTCAATTGCACTTCAGGAACTTTCAAAGTACCGTGGCCGTAAATGCAGATGTACTCGATGCGGGGCTGCCCAAACAAGAGCATATTTGGCCATGAGCCGCGGATGACCGGCATGCGCAGCCAGCGGAGACAAGTCCGACAGCGATAACGTTGATCCCAGACGATCAAGTTGATCAGGCCCGCGCAAAAGAAGAAGAAGAGCATCATAGCCGTGGTGTAGCCCAGATCGTGCATGAACGGCTCCAGCCGCTGGCCCAGGAAAATCGGGGGCCGCGGGAAACAGAAGCGAATCGCTACGCGCGCTGCCCACATCAGCAGGACCGCCGCCGCCAGCTTCGCCAAGAAATAGCCCCAATACTTCATGACTATTGGACTCCTCTTATCATCTTACGGTTCCCCTCCCCTACTACGTAATCGGCGCGCACTCAGGTTTTCAATAGATTCCTCACGAGGAATAGAACGTTAGCGGGCCGTTCGGCCAGACGCCTCATAAAATATGGATACCACGCATCGCCGTACGGCACATAGAGACGCAGCCCATAACCCTCTGTCACCAGCCGGCGTTGAAGGTCGCGACGTATGCCGTAAAGCATCTGAAACTCAAAACGATCGGGCGCAATATTTCGTTCCCTTACATATTGGACGGCCTGTGGGATGATTCGTTCGTCATGGCTTGCAATGGCTGGATACGTGCCGTGCTCGAGAAGTTTCGTCATCAAGCGCACATAGTTTCGATCAACCTCCGATTTGTGAGGAAAAGCCACGTCGGATGGCTCCCGGTAAGCGCCTTTGCACAGCCGCACCGGGATCGATTGCTGGCATAAATCTTCGATGTCACTCTCGCTTCGATAAAGATAGGCTTGTATCACCGCGCGAACACTCCCGAACCTGGCATGCAGGTCGGATACCAGCGCGAGCGTGCGATCCACATATTCGCTGGATTCCATATCGATCTCTACCGAGGTCCCGATGGCTTTGGCGCGCTGAACCAGTTGTTCGACATTGGCCCGGCACTGCACTTTCGAAAGGTCCAGACCAAGTTGCGTTAGCTTGATGGACACGGTAGCCTGCAGGCCCAGTGTGGCAATCTGATCCAGCGCGGCGAGATAGGCGTCGCGAGATCGTTCGGCTTCTTCGAGCGACTTTACGCTCTCACCCAAATGATCCAGCGAAGCCAGGATACCTTCCGCGTTCAACCGGCGGCACACCGCAACCTCGCGTTCCAGTGTGTGGCCGGCAATGAAGCGCGACGTCAACCGCTCGGCGGCCGGTGAGGTTTCCATCCAGTGACGAAGCCAGGACTGGCGGGAAAGAAGCAGTAGGAGGCTGCGGAGCACTCAATTCCAGGATACAAGGCTATTCCTGGGTGCGGCTTGGTCAACGTTGAGCGGAATCGCGTTAGGTGTTATTGAGACGCACCCGCTTTCTTCCACCGCGCGAGCATGGCGTCTCGATCGAATTTGGCCCCGCCCAGATAAACACTCGAGATCTGACGCGTATTACGGATGTTGTCCAGCGGGTTTGCATCCAGCACGATGAAATCGGCGCGCTTGCCCACCGCGAGTATGCCCGAATCTTTGAGCCCCAACAATTCCGCGGGACGCTGGGTTGCGCCCACAATCGCCTGCGACGGCGTCAGCCCCAATTGCACCCATCGCGCCAATTCGAGGTGCTCCCCGGATCCGAATGTATGGCCGGGTTCAATGCCGGTATCGGTGCCGAGCACGATGCGGGCGCCCGACGCGATCATCCTCGGAAAGTTATAGGCGAGAATCGCTTCGCGGGCGGGCGCGTTCGGAGACGGCGGTCCGCAACTGGGCGTCAATGGACGCGGCTCAGTCGTAGCGCGAATGGTAGCGATTAACTTCGCGGGCAACGACTGCTCGAAGAAAGGATCGTGCTCGCATACGGCCGTACGGTCCCCCAGCCCGATCACTGTCGCCCAGTACGGCTTTTTCTCCTTCAGCAGCGCGAGGTACTCGTCGTCCAGCTTTTCGTTCTGCACCATGTGTACCAGGACGTCGGCACCGGCACGCACCACGGCCTTTTGATCCGGCAGCGTGGTTGCATGGGCGTGTACGATCATCCCGTGCTTGTGCGCTTCGTCAATGACCGCTTCATAAACTTCAGGCGTCATCTTTGGATACGTACCGCGCCGATCGTCCACCCAGATCTTGACGCCTTTGATGTTCTTGGCGGCGAGCGCTTGAATCACGGCGCGTGCTTCCGGCCCGGTCGAGACTTCGTTTACGACGTGCAAGGCCGTGGTCGCCTTGCGCAGCACCGGATCCGGACCGCCGTTGGGTGGGGCCATACCGGGTACGAAGAAGAAGCGCGACGCCGGTGGATACTTGCCGGCTTGCTGGTCGCGTTGAAACTCGATCGAGGCTTCGGTAGGGCTGCTGCCAACGGATTGGGCGACGCCGACGCCGTAGAACGCCTCACGCTGCAGATGGTCTAGAACGTTCTGCGGCGTGTAGTTCTCGGCGCCCCAACTGGTGTATCCCTCATACCCGATGTGGACGTGCACGTTGATCATCGCCGGCATCACGGTCTTGCCGGTGAGATCCACGCGAGTGGACCCGGCGGGGGCTTGGATGGCACCTTGATGGCCGATCGCCGTGATGTGCCCGTTCCGGATGACAAAAGCTCCGGTTTCGATGGGTGCGCTCCCATCGCCGATGATCAAACGGCCGCCTTCATACAGAACGGCTGAAGACGTACTGCGCGGCTGCGAATATGCACTCGCCCCTAACGAAGCCACGACCAACCAACCCGCTAACATCTTCATCACCGAGCCCTCCAGCTCCGACAAGTATATCTCCCGGGCAGCGAGCCCGAACGCAGTTGATATATTTGAGTTGGTGAACAACTTCGCGGGTCTCGCCCTTCTGCTTGCGTCTGCAGCTTTCGCCCAGACTTTACCGGAACAGCTTCTTCGGCACTGGGATTACGACCATCGCGCGTCATTGGACGTCAAACAGGCCGGCGTCCAAGATCGAGGGGGCGTGAAGATTTACGACATTTCTTATTCGAGTCCCTTGGCTGACCGGAGCGCGGCTGTTGGGCCGAACGGCGGCGCGGTTACTGCTTACGTCGTGGCCCCGTCTGGGAAAGGGCCGTTTCCGGCCGTGATCTATGGGCACTGGTGCATGCCCGGCTCGGAGAAAAAGAACCGCACCGAGTTCCTGGATGAAGCGATTGTGCTGGCACACGCCGGTGTTCTTTCGCTGCTGCCCGACCATGTGAGCGTGCATCCGGGTTTCGTCGAAGACAACTCACCTCTGAACGAGAATCAGATAGCGGTCGAGGTGCAGCAGGACGTGAACCTCCGTCGCGGCGCCGATCTCCTGCTTGATCACAAGGACGTCGACCCCAAGCGCTTGGTCTATGTCGGCCACAGTTGTGACGCTACGGCGGGTGGCTTTCTCAGCGGCATCGACAAGCGCTTCAAAGCTTTTGTGATCATGGCAGGCGATCTCTCGGACGAAGTGGATAGATCGACCAAGATGTTTCAGGATTACCGGCAGAAGGTGGGGGCGGAAAAATTTGACGCTTTTGCCGCCAGGTTCGCGTGGATGGACGCCGGAAAATATGTCTCCCACGCTGCGCCGGCCGCCGTGTTCCTACAGTACGCCAACGATGAGCCGTTCCTAAATGGCGACGTTGCGAAGCGGTATTTCGAGATCGTCAGCGAGCCAAAGAAGCTCAAGATCTATGAGGCGCCGCACGCGCTCAACGCCGAAGCCACGCGCGATCGCATTGCTTTTCTGGCCGAGCAACTATCCTTCCCTCCGCCGGACGCAAGGGCTGTGAAGGCGATCCCCGGTCTGGTTCAGCCGCCCTGGCCGAAGCAATAAGATGTCCTCGACCGCTCGCCGGCCGTTTATACTGCGGATTCTCGCCGGTCTCCTGATCGGCGCATACTTCATGGCTTTCACGTGGCGCGCGCTGCTCATGTATTTCAGCGGCGACGACGTGATGAACCTGTACGGATATTGGTCCCGACCGGTGGCGGAGTTGATCAGGGCAAATATACTATTCTGGACGCCGTATTACCGGCCTTTCGGCGGCTTGATTTACCGAACGTTATTCGTTTTTTTTGGATTCAATCCGCGCCCTCTCTATATCTTGTATTACGCCAGTTTCTTGCTCAATCTTTATCTGGCGTATGTTGTTCTGAAGAGAATCAGCGGGTCGCACGAAACCGCCGCTCTCGCGACTCTGATCTGGCCCGTTCACGCCAACTTCGCTTACCTCTACTACAACGCCGGCTCGCTCTACGACGTGTACTGCTTCCTATTCTTCTTCCTCGCTTTGCTTATTTATATCCGAGTGCGAGAGCGAGGCGAATATCTCAGGCGATGGAATCTCATTGCGTTTATCGCCAGTTTCATCTGTTGTCTGAATTCGAAGGAAATGGGAGCGGCGCTGGCGCCCATCCTGATCGTCTACGAGCTTTTGTTTCACACGCCGCATTGGCGGCGGCTGAGCGAGGCGGGCAATTGGGTAATCCATGAGGGACGAGGCGCATTGTTGGCGGGCGTCTGCCTCATCGGCTACATTCCGGCCAAGACCTCGGCACAGGGTCTGGCTCGAACCCCAGCCTACGTTTCCACGTTCACGTTGTCGACCTTTCTGCATGACACAGGCGTTTACTTGGGCTATCTCACCTACTCAAGCCATCCCTTCACTTCCGCGGGCGTCGTGGTCTTCTATGTTTTGCTTGCGTCCGTCGCCTTGTTGTTGCGTTCCCGTCTGATGTGGTTCGGACTACTATTTTTCCAAATCACATTGCTGCCGGTCTCATTCGTCAGCGCGCGCGAAGGTTTTGTTCTATATCTCCCAAACGCCGGCCTGGCACTCTACGTCGCGGTCTTGCTGGTATGGATCAAGGACAAATTGCTTAACGCTAGTCCTCGCCTCCTTCGCCCATCGAGCTCCATGGCCATGGCGATCCTTTTTGCCGCGACGGCGGCTGCCCTAGGAGCGATTCACTACAAGCATTGGCAACCTGCGCCGCCTTCGAGCAATGCCCCGATCAAGATTGTAAAAGAGCAGTTGTTGGGCATGTACCCTAAACTCGATCCTGGCTCGAGAATACTGGTTGTGCAGAGCCCGCTGGACGGCGGCGTCTGGGATCTTTTCTTCACTCTCCACCTTATTTATTTGGACAAAGACCTGTTCGTCACTCAGTTGAACGGACCGCCGGCACAGCAAATTCCGGTGGATCAACTTGATCACTACGATCACATCTTTACCTACCAAGGGGATCGCTACGTCGAGCTCGACAACGTAGATGCCCGTCGCAGCGTGCGCCTTCGGTTGGTGAAGGCAGACCAGCCGGGCGGGCGCATCGGTGAGAGCATGACGGTCGCCAGCGCGGATGCTTATAAATATTTCGTCGACGACATAATCATGTGCCAACCGAAATCAGTTTCCTGCTGGACCCTGGATGCTCCTCAGATGAAATTCTGGCTTTCGTCCACCAAGGACCGCTTTCTAACCATGAGTTTCAGCGTCGCCAAAGCCACATTCCAGCAAACGGGTCCGTTGGTGATCGACTATTTCGTCAATGACCACCTGCTCGAACACGCTCGATATGCAACCGACGGCGATTACACATATCGTCACGCTGTGCCGGCCGGCTGGCTGCGAACCGACGACTATACAATCGTCAAAATGCTGGTTCGCAATCCGTATATCGCCCCAACCGACGGCGCCAAGCTGGGCGTTTTGCTGGTTTCAGCCGGATTTGGAAACTGAGTTCTTCTTTTCCAGGTCGAGTAGCTTTTGCTTGCGCTGGATTCCCCAGCGGTAGCCTCCCAAGGCACCGTCCTCCCGGACCACGCGATGGCAAGGAATCGCGACCGCTACCGGATTGGTTGCGCAAGCTCGCGCCACGGCCCGGGCGGCTCGTGGCTGTCCGATCCGTTTGGCAATCTCACCATAGGATCGCGTAGCGCCGCTCGGAATCGCGCGAAGTTCTTCCCATACCAGACGCTGGAAGGCCGTCGCTCGAATGTCCAGCGGCAGAGACCCGGCGCTTTGGCCGCGGATGCGATCCCGAACCGCGCGGACCCAACTGGCAAGCTGCTTCTCGGTGCGCACGATCTCGGCTTGGGGATATTCTCTTCGGAGCGCGACCTCCAGCGCCGTCTCCGAGCTCCCGAATCGAATCGAGCAGATCCCGCGCGCGGTGGCTGCTAGCAGCAGCCGGCCAACGGCCGTTTCGGCGATGGAGTATCGTATCGTGACACCCGAACCCTGCTTGCGATAACGCGATGGCGTCATGCCGAGCTGCGAGGAAGCCCGCTCGTACAGCCGGCTGCTCGACCCGTAGCCGGCGTCGTACAGCGACCGCGTCACCGAGTGGCCTTCCCGCAATCCGGCCTTGAGCGATTCCAGGCGCCGCGAATCGGCATAAGCCCGAGGTGTGATGCCGGTCAACGCCTTGAACGTCCGGTGCAGATGGAACGGGCTGAGCCCAATCGCGCTGCTTAATGCTCCCAGCGTGGCCGGTTGGTCGGGATGGGTATCGATGTAACGGCATACCTTCTCCACGATTTCTGAATTGCCGTCAGTCTCAATATCCCTTTCGGGCTTGCAGCGCATGCACGGGCGAAAACCGGCGCGCTCGGCGGCGCTACGATTGCGGAAGAACACAACGTTCTCAGGCCTGGGGCGCCGCGAAGGGCACGATGGCCTGCAATACACGCCGGTGGTTCGCACGGCGTAGAAGAATACGCCGTCCATCGACCGGTCGCGGCCGGTCACCGCATCCCAGTAGCTGGATCGCCAGAATTGCTGTTCGCTTTCCGCCATTTCGGTTGAGGCATCCATCATTGTAAACGCCGGCATTGTGGTCATTTGCGATTCCTCCTGACAACATCAATGCTAAACGGCTTAGGTCGTAGGAACTATCCGATTCTTGCGGCCAAACGAACAATGTACAGCGAGCCAACGGAGGGCACTGCTAATTTCCAAACAATCGGTGCTTCTTGGGCTTCAGCACCGGCGCGACCGCACCTTCCTTGTCGATAGCTGCTAGTGCTATCGGCGCCATAATACGATAGCCCAGGCTGTTCGGATGCAGCCCATCATCGGCGATGTCGGCCTTCAGATAGCCATTCGCGTCTACCATCTGCGTGTAGTAATCGAGGTAGGTGAAATCGCGGCGCGCGCAGAATCCCTTAATCCAATCGTTGAGCGCGCGGATGGTGGCGGGCGGGCGAGTTCTGGTCATTTCGTAGTTCGGATTCACGTCCTGGTGATAATCGCTCACCGGAAGCACTGAAGCGAGAATCACCTTGATTTGATGGAACTCGGCCAGGTCGGCGATCGCTGTTAGATTGTCTTCGATGGTGGAAACCGGAACTCCACGCGCGATATCGTTGGTGCCCGCCAGCACCAGCACAATGGCCGGCTGTAGCTTAATCACGTCCGATTCCATTCGCCCTAGCATCTGGCCGCTGATTTGGCCGCTGATCCCTCGATTGATGAAGTCGCGATCCGGGAAGTACTCGTTCAGCCGCCAGCCATCGGTGATCGAATCGCCCAACAGGACGACCCGCGGTTTGTCCGATTGCAGACGCGGCGTACGCGAATCCATTTCGGCGTAGCGCGCCAGATTGTCGCGATCGGGGCTGCGTAACTGCCGGTCTTTTGACTCGATCAAGGCCCGAAAGTGGCTCTCGGTTCGGACCAGTGCGTCGCGCAGATCGTTGAACTGCTTCTGCTCCTCAATTGAAAACGGAAACGGCTTCGGCACCGCGTCGGACAAAGCCAGATAAGCCCGCAGGTTGGTTAGAAACGCATAATTCGAAACAGCATCGGCCGGCGTCGTGCCCACATTCGTCAAAGCCTGGCGTGCATTTTCGATCAAGGGAGCGCCTGCCCGGGCGAGCTCCGGAACCGACACTGTCGTGGACTCCATGAGCTGCACCACTCGATGATATGAATCCAGCAATTCCCTGCCCGCCATGAGCGCCTGGCCGGATTGCGGCTGCTGCGCCGACAACGTAATCGCAAAACAGGTCAGCAAAAACTTCTTCATGGATGCTCTTCCTTCTCCAGTGCCAGCGTGATGGTGCCGACGGGAAAGCTCAATCGTACGCGGATTTGCACGGGCAACCTTCGCGCATCATCGCTGATCCAAATCAGCAGTTGTGCTTTGCGGGCGTACAGCACTCCCCCGAATACGTAGGCTTCATAGCGCGTGGTGTTGAACGTCCCCGCATTGGTCTTGATCTGCTCGTTTTGTTGGGCCTCGATGCGGGCCGAAACGGACTTCTTGCCGTCGCTCACCTCCACCTGATTAGACTGGCCTGGTTCCAATTTCAGGGTTCTGAGCTTATAGAGGGCGCCAATGATGTCGTGCGTACACGGCGGTATTTCAACCTCGGCGGTCTTCGTGACGGTGTTCTTGATCAGATCCCGCTCGACGTAGCTGGCCTTGCCTTTCGAATAATCATAGGCGACTCTCGTCTCGCGGTGCCGCGAACGTTCCATCGCCTCCAAAGTCGTGCTGGTGGCGCAGAAATCGCCCTGCATCTCGAGATCGTAGTTATCGTTGAGTTTGTAAAGCTTGGAAACAAGCCCGCTCGATTCCAGATGCAGCTTAGATCGCTTGGGCTCTTGGATCAGGCGGGCCTCGCCAGCGTCGATCAGGCGCCATTCTATGCTATAGACCAGCGTTTCCGGCGAGGGAAACGTTCCGCCGGCTTCGTTGGCTGACTTGGATTGCGGGAGCGAGGTGGGCACCATGGACAGAGCCAAACAGGCGCAGGCCAGATGGGAAATAAATCTTCCCGGCATGAACTACGAGTGTGACAGAAAATGGAGCGCCAGGTGGGCAGGGCCGTGTCCAGGCTATTTCGGAGAGCTTGGCCTCCTCCGGCGTGTCTGCGAGCTCGACCCGCTTGCCGCTACGAATAACCTGAGGCGCTGTTCGGACAAGGATTCTATCCTTGCTATAGTAAGGATGGAACGTACAAAAGCCCTTATGGCCAAGGTGACATCCAAATATCAAGTGACGGTGCCAAGGACGATAGCGGATAAATACAACATCCGGCCCGGTGATGACATCGACTGGGTGGCAGCCGGTGAAGTGATTCGCGTCATTCCGCCAGGCGAAAAGGCGCCGCCCGCAGATCGGGCTTCCAGGCTCCATCTGTTCGACCAAGCGACCGAACGCCACCGCAGGCGTCCATCCGCCCGTAAGACACAGCACCCTCGCGATAGAGGTTGGACACGAGAGGATCTCTACATCCGTGGCCGCGCTGGTTGACACCAACGTCCTGGTCTACCGCTTTGATAGCCGTTTTGCCGCCAAGAAAAAGATTGCAACTGAAGTTCTCAGGCGCGGCATCGTTGAAGACTCGGTTCGCCTACCTCATCAAGCGATTGTCGAATTTATTGCAGCCGCAACACGCTCTATTCGTGGCCACGTCATCCTAAAGCAAGCGGACGCTTTGCGAGAAGCGGAAGAATTCCTAAGGCAGTTTCCTGTTCTGTATCCGAATGAAGCGATCTTACGTCAGGCCATACGCGGGTGCGCGGCCTATCAGTTGAACTGGTTCGACGCCCACCTATGGGCCTACGCGGAACACTACGGCTTGTCCGAAATCTGGACCGAAGATCTTCAGCACGATCGACTTTATGGCACTGTGCGCGTAGTAAATCCATTCGTGGACCTTTCGCATGGTTCAACCTGACAGGTTCTCGTATACTCGAAGCATTATGGATCTGCACCTGATCGACGGAACTTACGAACTGTTCCGTCACTTTTTCGCCGTGCCAGCCGCGCCGGATGTGAACGGCCGGGAAATCGGCGCCGTACGCGGAGTGCTACGATCCGTGCTGTCGATGATCGAGCACGGCGCAACTCATATAGGGGTTGCAACCGATCACGTTGTGGAGTCTTTTCGAAACGATCTGTATCCCGGATACAAAACCAGCGAGGGTGTGCCTGCGACGCTACTCTCCCAATTTCCTATTCTCGAGGAAGCGCTAGAAGCAATGGGAGTGATGGTTTGGCCCATGGTCTACTATGAGGCCGACGATGCGCTCGCTTCGGCTGCGGCCAAAGGGGCGCTGGATGACCGTGTGAAACAAGTGATCATCTGTACGCCGGATAAGGACCTCGCCCAGTGCGTGGTTGGCACACGAGTTGTCCAGCTCGACCGCAGGCGTAATATACTACGTGACGAAGCCGGCGTACTGGCTAAATTCGGCGTGATGCCGCAGTCGATTCCGGACTACCTCGCCGTGGTCGGCGACAGCGCTGATGGATTTCCGGGCATAGCCGGATGGGGCGAAAAAGCAGCGGCCCAGACTCTGTCTCAATATCCCAAGCTTGAGGACATTCCTAAGGATTGGCGAGCGTGGCATCCGTCCATTTCTAACGCCCGGCGGTTATCGATTTCGCTGTTCAATTCCTGGGACGATGCACTGTTATTCCGGACGCTCGCGACCTTGAGGCTGGACGCGCCCGTCTTTGATACGGTTGAGGACCTCCGCTGGCAGGGACCACATCCCGGGTTTGAAGCTCAATGCCGCGCTATGCAATCAGCCGACCTGTTCGGGCGCGCGACGTCGGCGATTACCGCAAATGCCACAGCCGCCGGATCGGGGAGCCTTCATGACTGAGGCTGATCTTTACGCGTTCATGGCGAAACACAGATTGGGGATTCTCGGGACCATCGGTCCGCGCGGTACTCCCCAATCGGCTTTGGTAGGAATCGCGATCACGCCACAACTTGAAATCATTTTCGACACGGTTAAGAGTTCGCGCAAATATCCGAATCTTATCGCCCGGCCAGCTGGTTCCTTCGTCATCGGCGGATGGGGGACAGGCGAGCAAACCGTCCAATTCGAGGGTGAAGCTGAGGAGCTCAAGTCCCCGAAGCTCGATCGATACCAGACGATTTACTTCAACTTTTGGCCGGATGGTCCGGCGCGCATGAGTTGGCCGGGGATTGTCTATTTTGTTGTTCGGCCAACCTGGATTCGTTACAGCGACTTTGACCAAGACCCGCCAATGATACGCGAGTTCACTTTCCCCAGCTCTCACGAAACTCACGCCCCAATTGGGCGGCACTCTACGATGACGCGACCGGAAGGCTGACGCCCGACCGCAGTCACCTGCAATCCCGCTTCATGTGCTATCTCACGCAACTCGTCCAACGTCCGATCCCTGCCGCCCACCAGGACCATCATCAACAGCGCCGGCGATGCCTGCTCACCCGGGCCGGCTCCGGTGAAAATCACCACTCGGCCGGATGGGCGTGTTGCTTCGGCGCAGCGTCTCAAGATGGCGGTCGCCTCGCGATCCGGCCAGTCGTTGAGGACGCTTTTCAACAGGTAGAGATCTGCTCCACCGGGCAGCGGCTCAAAAAAACTTTGACCGGCTATCGTCACGCGATCCGCCACTCCAGCGGCGCGGAAGATCTCGCCCGACCCCGCCACAGTCCGCGGCAGATCGACGAGCGTACCCTGAACCTGAGGCCGTCTGCGCAGCACCTCCGCCAATAGACCGCCCGTTCCGCCGCCGACGTCGACGACGGTCAGAACGGAATTCCAATCACCGGGGTTGACCAGAACCTCAGGATCCTGGACGCCGTGGCCCGCGGGACTCATCAGCGCATCGAAGGCCGCCGCGATCTCCGGATGTGCTTCCAGATCCTCCCAAAAGCCACGGTCGAACGCCTCATAATAGGCCGGTTTCCCGGTGCGTACAGCGGACAGAAGCGTTCCCCACGCGTGCGCCATCCGGCCTCCAAACCCATCCAGATCGAGACCCAGCCGAAGCGGGCCCTCTATTAGCCCCCGCGCGGCTTCATTGAGTGCGAACCGGCCCGCCGCTGGCTCTTCAAAAACACCCTTACTCACCAAGTGCCGCAACATACGATATAGCGAATCGCGATCGGCACTTGACGCAGCGGCGAGTTTGTCGATGTGCGTGATTCCGGCCGCGATGTGATCAGCGATTCGCAGTGTCGCCGCCACATGCACACACCACGGTGTCGAAAGATCGCTAAGCGCCCAGAGATCCATCAAGCTATCCTACACTTCGCGACAATCAACGTAATATCGTCGTACTGTTCATGCGGGCTGAACTGTCGAACCTCGTCGACGATCGATGCGATCACGGCCTGGGGAGCTAACTCCCGATGGCGCCGGAGAGCTTCAATCAAGCGTTGCTCTCCAAACTCCTCTCCGGCATCGTTGAAGGACTCGGTGATCCCATCGGTATAAAGAGCCAGTGCATCCCCGACGTAAAGCTGGCATTCCGCTATCGAGCAGTCCCATTCTTCGAAAATCCCCACCAGCGTGGCAGTGGAGCCGAGCCTCTCCACGGCGCCGTCCTGCCGCAGGACCAACGCCGGGAGGTGGCCACAGTTCACGTAGCGCAAGCTCCGCGCATGATCGTCGTATTCGGCAAAAAAAAGCGTCGCATAGGAACTCTCGCTGGTGTTTTCGTAGAAGAGTCGATTCACCGAGCACAACAAGCGCTCCAGATCATCCAGGGCCACCGCGCACTGGCTGCGAAGATTGGCCTGAAGATTCGCCATCAAGAGTGCAGCGGCGATTCCTTTGCCTGAAATATCACCGATCACCAACCCAAAACGCCCTCGGCCGAGATCGAGAATGTCGTGATAGTCGCCGCCGACTTGCCGAGCCTGGATGCACGAGCCCGCATAGTCCAGCGTTTCCATGGGCGGAAGCATCTGGGGAAATAGCCGGGCCTGCACTTGTTTTGCAATCTCTAATTCCTGTGTGGCGCGGCGTTCTAATTCCAGCTTCTCCGTGACCCGCCGGCGTTCCGCTTCGATTTCGCGCGTAATAAAGTCGAAGCCCACCAGCGAGAAGGAATTTCCATCGACATCTTTGAACCGTGTGAATACTCCGCCCCAAACCGTCGACTCGTCTTCGGACTCCCGCTTCACGCGCCGCAACCGTGGCGTAAAACCAAACAGAACCCCGCGGCGGCGCCATTCATTATACTTGGCGATCACGTCCTCGGTAACGAGAATAATCCCAGTCGGCCGTCCGATCAGCTTGTACTCCTTGGAGTCGGGCGCGGGCGCCACCAGCGTTAGAACTGCTGTGCCGTCAGGAGGCGCGACCGCTACCCAGCGTTCCCCAGATTGAAGGCGCGCATCGAAGGCCACATGGAATCCAAGTTGATCCACATAGAATCGCAAGCTTCGGTCCTGATCGCGCACGAAGACATTAACCGCATGCAGACCGAGAAACATCCGTTCACTGTTTGACGACATCGATCATGTTGTCATCCGAAATCCGGTCAATCAGCTTATTGTAGGGATCGATGCCCGCGAGAGTAGGCTGTTGGTCGACGACCATCACGAAGGTCTTGTGTTCGTCGGTGAATTTCTCTTTCTTGAGATAAAGCGGCTTTTCCTCATCCTTTTTCCCGCTGAACACGCCGATCTCGATGTAATCGGCCAGAGGCATGCGGCTCTCCGCGCCGTTGCCATCAGCTTGCGATTTGCGGGCCTGGACTTCCAGGGTCACTTTGTATTTTCCATCGCTGGTTTTCTGGGAAGTGGCGGAAATGGCCTTGTTGTCGTAAAGCACGATCCGGTTGAAGCCGTCGTCGACCAGGTACTGCAGCTCGGGCGGCGTTTGGGCGCGGATCGCATCTACTAGCAGGCGTGTATCGGGATACGGCGCGTCGATGGCTTCGGCGTCGCGCGCATTGTCGTGTGTGTCCACCTGATTGTTGGCGTTGGCATAGCGGTACTGCATCAGGAAATTGTGCAAGGCGAGATTGAGCTTGTCTTCGCCGATGTAATCGGCCAGCGTGTACAGGACCTGGCCACCTTTTTGATACCAGACGTAAGGCTCTCGCTGCACGACGGCTAGTGGCGGCTCATGCCGGATTTCGCCGGCGCGGCCCCGCAAGTAACGATCCAGCTCGTGACGCAGGTAGCGATGCATGAGATCCCGGCCGTATTTGTGCGCCATCACTTGCAGCGCTGAATATTCGGCCAGGCTCTCCGACATCATGTTGGACCCTTCCACATCGGCCCCGATCAGCTGATGCGCCCACCATTGGTGTCCCAGCTCATGAGCGGTTACGAAATAAGTGATGTCGATGTCGGTGGGCTTGAGAACGCGGCCAATAAAGCCTATACCTTCTGAATACGGGATAGTATTGCTGAAAGATTGGGCGAAGCTGCGGTAGCGCGGAAACTCCATGATGCGGAACTGGCTGTACTGGTAGCCGCTGAACACGCGCTGATAGTAGTCCAGACCGGCGCGCGCGCTGGCCAACATATCGTCGATGTCGTAGGTGTGCGCCGGATCGTAGTAGACCTCCAGCGCGACGTCACCGTTGGTCCCGTGATAGGCCTCCTTGCGGACCTTATAGCGGGCCGAGATGTAGGCGAAGAAGTCGAGGATGTGCGTCGAGCCCATGCTGTATTCGAAGTATCGCCGCCCATTCGACTGCCAGTCGCGCTGCAGATATCCGGGCGCCAGGGCGATCTGGTCCGCCGACGTGCTGACCACGGTGTGATACGTGATCCAGTCGGATTCGCGTGGAAATATGTTGTTCAGCGAATGTGCGCGGTCGCCGCGATGAGCCATCTCTTCAAGAGCGGGAAGGTGTTCTTCACGGCGGCGGCGCGGATCGTCCAGCTCGACGCCGTTGTTGTAGCCGACGTAAGGCAGATAGTCGGAATCGAAGAAAGTCCCGTTATAGGCGAACTCCGGAAGCTCATTGCCATCCCGAAAGCCGCGCGTCTGATGACCGATATCGCAAGTGAGAATCAGAGTTTCGCCGGGACCGAGAGGCTGATCAAGAGCGTAGATGGAGTACACGTCGCGCGGGGCGGAGCTGACCAGATGGAAGGAGCGGTCGAAATGGACGTTGCTGACCGACTGCTTCTGATCCGTCAGATGGATCTGACCGATCGGCTGCGTGGTCTTATTCTGCAGAGTTAGCCGAGCGTTTCCATCGAACGATCGCCGCTCGGGGTAAATGTTAATGGCAGCGTCGACAGCCGTGATTTTTGGCTGTAGCAGGTTTTCGTACTGCTTGAACCGGCGTTCGTAATCAGCCTGGAGATCGCGGCGTGCCTTCGAATTAAGGTACTCGTTGAGGACATGCGTATTGTAGAAGTACCATGAGCCTGCGCCCACAGCGACGAGCACGAAAAGCAGAGCTAGAGGGGCCAGCCGGGGAGCACGCTGCCAGGCCAATCGGAGACGGGCGCCGAAGGACTCCTCGGCTCCGCGGCGCGCCAGAGCCACGGAGATGACGCCTAGGACTGCTGCGATCGCGAGCCAGTAGGTAATCGACCAGAAAAGCGCGGGGATGAAGTGGCCATAGCCGTTCATGTCGGAGTAGGTATAGGGAGGGGTCTGGCCAATGAGATAAAGCGTGTTCTCCCATCCGAAGCTGAAGAGGATGGGCATCAGCACAAAGATCCCGATCACGATGCCATGGCCCACAAACTTATTCGAGACCACGGTTTGGATGAAAATTGCCAGAAGCGCGAACATCAGGATCTGCGGGAAGGTCACGATGTACAGTTCTTTGAGGTATTGGACAAGCTCGTAATGGTAGTAGCCGGCGATGGTCTGCATGACAATGCCGGTGAGCATGGCGACCGCCAGGAGAATCAGCTCGACCACGATGATGGCCGTAAAGCGCGAGAGCCAGTCCGTCGACTCGCGCATCGGCAAAGCATCGTGGATGCCGTTGAAGCGCGTGTCGCGCTCGCGCCAGAGAAGTTCCGCTGCATAGAGCGTAGCGACAATATAGAGAAACAGGAGGGCGCTTCCCTCGACCGATTGCAGCATTAAATAGGTGACTGGCCAGACGTTCGCTTCGGCGAGACGCCCCGCGAAATGCCCATTGTTGATGCCGAAAACGATCATGAGAGCGACAATCGCCCAGAAGGGTATATCGCGGAAAATGTTTCGGAGGCGAAGCCGCGACAGCGAGAGGTATTGGGCAAAGGTGGTGCCGGGACCAAAGGTCTGATGAACGACAGGCAGGCGAGTGGCAATCCGGGAGCGGACAGGCTGCGCCTCAGCCAGCTCCTGTTGCTTTGCTTTGGCGGCGCGGCGTCCTTGAGCACGGGCGGTAAGCGCCTCCACCGACATCGGAAATAGGACCCATACGCTCGCCAACGCTATCAGACCAACCGTCAGCCATAGAAGCCGGTTGTAAAGAAAGACGCCTTCAGAGAGAGCCGGCGACCAGGTGACGAACAGCGTGTTCTTTTCAATCACGGTCCAGTAGCGCGTGACATCATCGAACAGGATGAGCCCGATCGGATCGAGAATGCCAGACCAGAAATGCTCCAACGAGCGCGTGGCAGAGAAGACCGTGATGCCGATTATGTACAGCATGAACAGCGCGACACCCTGGAGGTAAACGATGAATATTTTGCGGGTGAGCGCGGCGACGGCGAAGAAAGCGGAGCCGATGAAAAAGATCTGGACCACGATGACCGAGAGGAAAGGCTGCAAGTAGTTCCACAGATGATTTGGACCGATGCGAGAGTGATCCGCCCAAGGCGCGAAGGTGCCAAGGTACGCTCCAACCAAGACGCCCGAAAAGGCAAAGACCGTTGTGACCAAGGAGCCGGCCCAACGTCCGCCCAGGTAAGCGAATTTCGAGATCGGCTTGGTAAAGAGGATCTGATAAGTGTCGCGCTGGAAGTCGCGAAGGATGCTGGTGCCGAAGATGGCGGCAATCACTATGATGCCGAACAGCGCGGCTCCAAAATCGTTAAACGCGTTGGCATAAGGCGAATTGAGCAGGATCTTGCCGTTCCTATTACCAATGGGACCGAAGTTTTCAGACGCGACGTTCAGGAAGGAAAACGTCAGCCATAGCGCGAAGTAAACGTAAGTCGAAAGGCTCTTGAGCCGGAACTTTAGCTCGAACGTGAAGAATTCCCAAAATAGTGCCATGTCGAATTCTCCTTAGTTCACAGCCTGGCGCTTGGCTTGCTGGGAGAGGTTCAGGAAATAGACATCCTCCAGGCTGGAATCGACGGGGCGGAAGCCGTCGCCCGGGGAGGTGTCGGCGTAGACGCGAACCTCGTGCTGGCCCCCCACCAGATGACTGGAGATGACGGGAAGTTGAGTTTCTATGGTGCGCAGCTCGTCGTCAGTAGCTACTACCTTCGACCAGATTTTGCCGTTGAGTGCGGCCAGGGTGTCGTTGGGCGCTCCTTCCAGCAATAGCTCCCCGGAGGCGATGATGGCCATGCGGGGACACAGCTGGCGCACGTCATCGACGATATGCGTGGAGAGAATGACGGTGCGGTCGCTGGCCACAGAGGAGAGAAGATTCAGAAAGCGATTACGTTCGGTCGGGTCGAGACCGGCCGTGGGCTCGTCGACGATAATGAGGCGCGGATTGCCGAGCAGCGCCTGGGCGATCCCGAAGCGCTGCTTCATTCCGCCCGAAAACGTAGAGAGCGATTTCTTGCGGATATCCCACAAATTGGTCTGTTGGAGCAACGCGTCGACCGTCTCCTTGCGCTCGCCCGAAGAGGTCATGCCCTTCATGACAGCCAGGTGTTGAAGCATGTCTAGCGCCGATATCTTCGGGTACACGCCGAACTCTTGTGGCAGGTAGCCGAGGATCCGCCGAACGTCGTCTTTCTGGCGGAGCACATCGATCCCATCCAGGTCGATGGAGCCGGAATCGGGATCCTGAAGAGTCGCCACGGTGCGCATCAGGGTACTCTTGCCCGCGCCATTGGGCCCGACCAGCCCGAACATGTTGTTGCCAATGGAAAGGGTAAGGTTCTTGAGCGCCTTTACACCGTCCGGATAAGTCTTGGAAAGCCCTGAAATTGTGAGTGCCATGCCTTTTATTGAATAAGGACAATCTAACATACGGCGCTCGGGCGCAAGACGTTCCTCCGCAACCTAGTAATTCTCCTTAGTCAGACGTGCTAGTATTTTTACTAGGGTTGCGGTGCCCTCCTAAAATGCCTTCCGAAGTCCTTCTGGTGGAAGATAATGCGGGAGATGCCCTGCTTATCGGACAAGCCCTCAAAGAAGCTCTGATGTCGGTCCGTCTGCACATCGCACGCGATGGCGAACAGGCGCTTCAAATATTGGGTGAGAGGGATTTCAAGCCAGACCTCATCATTCTGGATTTAAACCTGCCAAAACTCTCGGGCTATTCGGTGCTCGCTTTCTGCCTGAAGACGACTCCCGTGGTGGTATTCACCTCCTCCCTGAACGATACGGACGAAGTGCGAGCCATGTCGCTGGGTGCACGGGAGTTCGTTCGCAAACCGATCGAGCTTCAGGACTACAAAACGGCGGTGTGTCGCATCGTCCGGAGGTGGGCTGAACGAACGCACAACGGCGAGGCGGCTCTGCCTGTGTAGTCACGCGTTAGAATAGGGACAAATGCAGCAGCTGGGCTTTCCCGAATTGATCATCTTTTGCACCGTCGCAGCCCTGTTGTTCTGGGGGAATAAAATTCCACAAGTGGCCCGAACGCTGAATGAGGCCATTGCTAATTTTAGGGGAGGGCCACGCTCTCCTTCCCATCCGATACCCGCCGACGATTCAAAGTACCTGAACCGCAAGATTGGTCGTTCGGACGACGAATCGGACGGTTCAGCTCCGCGCTGAGACCTGTCGACGACAGAGACGCAGGTCTATAATGTCTCACAGGAGGGAGGTTCCTTCCATGACATTCCAGATTCTTCTGCGCTGCACGATCGGGCTAGCATTGAATATTGGTCTGTTCGCGCAGGGCGGAGGGCGCGGCTCCGGAATCGGAACATTGCCCGGCAATCCAACCAATCCAACCCGCCCCGGCATGCCGACCCAACCGGGACAGCCAGACAATAGCGCTCCGGATATACGTCCCGTTTTGCTGACCGGTAAAGTTGTGATGGAAGATGGAACGCCGCCGCCTGAACCTGTGACCATCCAATTGATATGCCGTGCGACTCCGCGTTCAATCGGCTATACCGATTCAAAAGGTGGCTTCGCGGTGGATTTGAATGATCGCAAGAATGCAGGCACCTTCGCCGATGCAAGCGAGGACCCAAACTCCTTCGGAGGCAACTCGGGCCGCCCCAATTCTCTGAATCCGGGTGGCAATAGCAACAGCGGTATAACAGGACGCGCTCTGATGGGTTGCGACCTGCGAGCCTCTCTGGCCGGTTTCCGCTCGGATGTCATGCATCTTGACGCCCGGCACAGCTTGGACAACCCTGAAGTCGGAACGATTGTTCTGCGCCGCTTAGCCAACGTCGAGGGACTTACCATCAGCGCTACCAGCGCTCTGGCGCCGAAGGACGCAAAGAACGCCTTCCAAAAGGCGCAGAACTTCGAGCGTCAACAAAAATGGGCGGACGCCGGCAAGGAATTCCGCAAAGCGGTTGATATTTACCCCAAGTATGCCGTGGCCTGGTATCAGCTCGGACTGGTACAGGAACAGGAGAAGAACCGGGAAGCAGCGCGCAAATCTTATGCGCAGGCACTCGCGGCTGACGGCAAGTTTGTGAGTCCTTACCAGGCGCTGGCTGTCATGGCCTCGCAAGAGCAGAAATGGCAAGACGTCGTCGATGATACTGACCATCTGCTGCGCTTGAATCCAGTGGATTTTCCGCAATCCTGGTTGTTTAACGCCTTAGGCAATTACTATCTCAATAATTTGGATGCCGCTGAAAAAAGCGCGCGCGAAGGAATCTCGCGCGACGCCGTGCATCAGTACCCCGACTTGAATCACGTGCTGGGTGTGGTCCTGGCCATGAAGCGCGACTATAGCGGCGCCGTCGAGCAGTTGCGCAACTACCTTCACTACGCCCCGAACGCTATCGACACTGAACAGGTGATGAAGCAACTGGCAGAGGTGGAACGGGTCATGAGGCCACAAGCAAAGAAAGAGGATGCGGCCGCCACGAAGCAGTAGGCGGAATGCGGTACGCGTTAAAGTGGCGCGCCCGGAGGGACTCGAACCCCCGGCCTATTGGTTCGAAGGAATTGGTCTATGCGACGGCGTCCTAGGGATCAGCGAGCTACGGACGGGTTACATTTCTGTATACAGGCGGCGGCATAGGGTACGTGGCCTCTCATGATTTTGGTAGGTAGCCGACGAGCGCTTCCAGTTTTTCCAAAATCGTGCGCAAATGTTCTGTGCCCGTTTCTTTGCTCAGTGGCCAGTCGATCATCACAATGTCATCCGATTTGAAGCGTCGAAAATCGCCCATTCGAATTTCCATCATGATCCGCGGATCGTTGTCGGGAACGTGGTGCAGCATGGCTTTCGCTAGACCGTATGCACGAGGTTGAATCTGAGTCCGAAAGACTTCCTCAACCGATTCGAAATTCGATGAATCCGCTTCCAATCTGGCACGCTGTTCGTCCACTACTCGACGAACGATCGCAGTTTGCCCCCGCAGAGCTTCGAAGTCATTGGGATCAAATCGAGGAAAATCCCATCGTATCATTGCGATTTAAGTGTAGCATGACCTTGGGATCTTTCGGGTTCACTTGAATGACAGTTTACCTTCCGAATATTCAGCGAAGAGTTTCCTGCTCATCCCGGTTGGTCCGCCTTTTGCTAGTTGGTAGAACGTCATCTTGAAATCCTGGTCAGGTCTATCAGCTTTCCAGTCAGACATCTCCGGGAACTCTCTTTTGAGCTCCATGCGCGCGAACATCGCCGACGCCATGAGTAAAGCGTGCATTTCAGAAAACGGCTTCTTCATCAAATCTTCATCGAACACCGTGGCCGTCGCGACGAAGCAGCGACATGACGGCTCGTATTCCATCGTCGGAATGCCTACTCCGGGAATGCTGGTCGACGGAACTGAATCCCGAATAAGCTCTAGATTCTCTTCGAGCACGCCCAGCTGCATTGGAGTGACAGTCGTTGGCTGAAGATACTTCTCGAATTTTGAGCGTTGGATCTGCTGTCCGACAAGGACGCCGACAGCCATCGTGAGCACAAAAACCATCGCGAGCAGCAAGGACGTGGATCTCGTCATTTTAGGAAAGACCTCCCGATCATCATATCTGGCCGCGATCCGAAGCGGGCACACCCGAAACCCGCCTCCAACTCGCAGTACCATGGAAGTACACGGGGGTTCTTCGATGGTTGGTATTTGCGGGTTGTGCGGACAGACTCGGGAATTACAACAAAGTCACCTTCTTCCCCGTGCTTTGTACAAGCGCCTACGTGACAAGAGCCGTGGTAATCCAAATCCTTTACTTTTCAGCGCAAAGGATGAGCACCAGACATCTCGCCAAGCAGTACAGTACTTGTTATGTTCGGAATGCGAACAGAGATTCCACCGTTACGGAGAGGACTGGACGCTAGAGCAATGCGCTCGGGATGCCAACATGTTCCCGCTTAGAGACCTGCTGCTGAGATATCCGTGTGACAGAGCCGCAGAGGACTTTCACATTTTTCGTACGGCACACATCCCTACGATCAATGCCGAGGCTCTATGCTATTTTGCTCTGTCAGTTATCTGGCGCGCAGCCGTTCGCCGGTGGAGGATAGACGACCAGGTCAATGAGCAACTTAGGTTAGGATCTGTCTACACGGAGGCTTTTAGGGCTTATCTGCTCGGTTCCGAGTCTTTCCCGGACGATACCGCCCTTTTTGTTTGCGCATCATCCTTCCAGGAAGTGCCATTGATTTGTACCTTGCCCCAGACGCGAAACTGGGGAGACTACAGGTCGCACTTTTTTAGTATCCCTGGTCTTACTTTCACGGTTAACGTTGGAAAGCGGATTCCCGATTTTGTTCGTCAAGCTTGCCTTTATCGAAGCGTTGGTCGACTGCTATTCTATACGCCGCTTGAGGATTTGGTTAACATCCGTGATTTCGCTCGGTTGGCAGAAATGCGCGAGACGACTACCTGACCGCACTCTTCCAAGCTAGATGACCTTTCCAAGCCGAGCAGGTTCATGGCCCCTGTGAGGACGGCGCTCATCTTCGCGTACGTTTCTTCTTTCTTGGTAATTTTCGACGTCATCCATCTCGAGATCCTACAAAGGACCTGCATCTTTCTGATCGAACGACGTAACTTGAAGAACCAGACTGCGGATCGTCTCAACTTGGACTGGTTCGAGTCCTAAATCGTACGCTATCTGTTTCGTCGACTCTCCCTGGCCCGCACTCTTCATGACTTCCATCATCATCCTTCTCACGGAGTTCACTTGTGCTCGGTCCAGGATCTGCTCGTACATGGCAATGAAAGGATATTCGGCGGATTGAGTTGAGTGCTTTAAAGATTCTCGGGCCGCCCGTGACCGTTGTCCGGCTCGACACATAGGTAACAGAACGTACCGGAGACATGGGTTACACTTTTTCCTCTGGAAGGGGGCGGAAAAGTGGGATGCCATGGAAGGAAAGTTCTGTTATGGACGAACGCATACGCTTC